>Ga0213920_1000276_pt1 | contig 46648 bp, 43 predicted proteins | sample McNCre1117MG_FD_161054 | JGI IMG/M metagenome (GOLD analysis project Ga0213920, IMG submission 161054) | Freshwater microbial communities from McNutts Creek, Athens, Georgia, United States - 11-17 MG | ecosystem: Environmental > Aquatic > Freshwater > Creek | place: USA: Georgia | collected...
GCCTGTGGTGATCTTCCAGTTCGCCATGAGCCCTTATGACAACTGGGTGCGTTTGGCTTGGGCCGGTGCTTTGTTGATCACCTTGACTGTGCTCGTGCTGAATATCTTGGCCCGTGTGTTTTCCGCGACAAAGTCAGCGCCTAATTTCAATCAGGAATTTACAAATGTCTGAAATCAAAACAGCACCTAAAAACGCCATCGAAGTTCGCGACCTGAACTTCTTCTACGGAAAATTCCAAGGCCTGCGCAATGTCACCATGGACATTGCAGAGCGCAAGGTCACCGCGTTCATCGGTCCATCGGGTTGTGGCAAGTCCACCTTGTTGCGCACCTTGAACCGCATGTACAGCCTGTACCCAGGTCAACGTGCCGAAGGTGAAATCAACTTTTACGGACAAAATATTTTGGATCCCAAGCAAGACTTGAACTTGCTGCGCGCTCGCATTGGCATGGTGTTTCAAAAGCCCACGCCGTTCCCCATGACGATTTACGACAACATCGCTTTTGGTGTGCGTTTGTACGAAAACCTCAGTAAAACGGAGATGGACGAACGCGTGGAATGGGCCTTGACCAAAGCTGCGTTGTGGACCGAAGTCAAAGACAAGCTAGGCCAGAACGGCTTGTCACTCTCCGGTGGCCAGCAGCAGCGTTTGTGCATTGCACGCAGCGTGGCAGTGAAGCCTTCTGTGTTGTTGTTGGACGAGCCCACCTCGGCGCTCGACCCCATTTCGACTGGCAAGGTGGAAGAGCTGGTGCACGAGCTCAAGGCCGACTACACCATTGCCATCGTGACCCACAACATGCAACAAGCCGCACGTTGCAGCGACTACACGGCGTACATGTATTTGGGCGAACTGGTGGAGTTCGGTGAGACAGAACAAATCTTCTTCAAGCCCAACAAGACCGCCACAGAAGACTACATCACAGGCCGCTTCGGCTAATAGGAGAAATCACCATGCCAGAAAAACACCTGTCCTCACAATTTGATTCCGACCTGAACAACATCTCCTCACACGTGATGGAGTTGGGGGGGTTGGTGGAGTCACAGATTCGCCAAGCCGTGTATGCGTTGTCGCAGTTCAGCCCTGAAGCGGCTGACGATGTGTTGGTGACTGAGAACAAAGTCAACAGCTTAGAAGTTGAAATCGACCGCGAAATCGCTTCGGTCATTGGCCGTCGCCAACCCACCGCACGCGATTTGCGTTTGCTCATGGCCATGTCCAAAACCACGGCCAACTTAGAGCGTGTGGGCGACGAAGCTGCCAAGATTGCCCGCATGGTTAAGTCCATCATTGAAGGCTCAGCACCACGTTCATTGCCATCAAGCGATTTGCGTGTGTCGGCAGAGTTGGCTTCTGGCTTGTTGCGCAAAGCCTTGGATGCATTTGCTCGCTTGGATGTGCCGATGGCAGTGAGCATCTTGCGCGAAGACAACGAAATCGACAAAGAGTTCGACGGCTTTGTGCGCAAACTCATCACCTACATGATGGAAGATCCACGCACCATCTCGGCCAGCTTAGATTTGTTGTTCGTTGCCAAAGCGATTGAGCGCATTGGTGACCACTCCAAAAACATTGCTGAATTCATCATCTACATCGTCAAGGGTGAAGACGTGCGTCACACCCCCTTGGCTGATGTTGAATCATCGATGAGCTGATTGAAAGTTTTTTCAAGATGAAAGTTGCACGCGTTTTGGTGGTTGAAGATGAGTCAGCCATCGCTGAACTCATTTCAATCAATTTGCGCCACAACGGCATGTTGCCCATGCTGGCTGCCGATGGTGTGGCGGCGCAAAAGCACATTGACGAGGTCTTGCCCGATGTGATTTTGTTGGATTGGATGCTGCCTGGTCAAAGCGGCTTAGAGCTGGCTCGCCGTTGGCGCGCCGACCCGCGTACCAAGACCACGCCCATTTTGATGCTCACCGCTCGTGGCGATGAGCCCGACAAAATTGCAGGTTTGGATGCCGGTGCGGATGACTACATCACCAAACCGTTTTCTACCCAAGAGCTGTTGGCCCGCATCCGTGCCGTGTTGCGTCGTCGTGCGCCTGAGCAAGCCAGCGATGTGGTGCGCATTGGTGGCTTGCAGTTGGATGGTTCCACGCACCGTGTCAGCTTCAACGACCAAGGCATCAAGCTCGGTCCCACGGAGTTCAAGTTGCTCAACTACTTGATGCACCACGCTGAGCGTGTGCACAGCCGTAGTCAACTGCTAGACCGCGTGTGGGGCGACCATGTGTTCATCGAAGAGCGCACGGTGGATGTGCATGTCAAGCGTTTGCGTGAAGCTTTAGGCGACGCGGGCAGTATGGTTGAGACCGTGCGTGGCGTAGGATACAGAATCACCCATCAGATCTAAACCGATGCAAGGTTCCTGTGATTAGTCGCTTTCTCTCGTTTTTTTCCCTCTTGGCGTTTGGCGCCGCGATTGGCTTTTCGTGGGCCGTCATGGGGGATAAGCAACCGCGGTCACTTTATGTGTTGTTTGGCGCGCTGATTGCAGGTTTGGTTTGGATGTTGGTGGATGCGTGGCGCGGCTATCGTGTACGGTCTTGGTTGCGTCATGGCGACTTGGCCATGGCCCCGCAAATGTCAGGTTGGTGGGGTGTCGTCTTAGATCGTGCCCGTAAGCTCTTGCGTGACCGTGAACGCAGCATCAATGCCGGTGAGCAACGGCTCAAAGATTTTTTGTCCGCCATACAAGCCTCACCCAACGGTGTGTTGATGTTGGATGCCAATGCCCAAATCGAATGGTGCAACCAAACGGCAGCCACTCACTTAGGCGTTCATCCTGAGAGAGATGTCATGCAACGCGTGGGTAATTTGCTCCGCGATCCAATATTCACGGCCTATATGGCGGTTGAAAATCCAGTAGACCCTGTGGTGATTGCAGGCCATCGACACCGTGTTGAACGTCCTGTACGTATCTCCGTGCAACGCCATCGGTACGGGGAAGGTAAACAACTGTTACTCACCCGCGATGTCACGATGTTGGAGCAGGCTGAAGCCATGCGGCGTGATTTTGTGGCCAATGTGTCGCATGAAATCCGAACGCCTTTGACAGTGATGTCTGGCTTTGTCGAAACACTGCAAACCTTGCCGCTGAGCGCCGACGAGCAGAAACGCTATCTGGCGTTGATGGCAGTACAAGCCGTTCGCATGCAAGGTTTGGTGGAGGACTTACTCACCCTCTCGCGTTTAGAAGGCAGTCCTATTCCTAATTTTGCCAGCGCCATACCGTTGATGGGGTTGGTGCAAACCTGTGAATCTGAGGCACGTGGTCTTTCGGATGTCATCACGCAGGGCGCGGCGCCTCAAATCATCCAGTTTGAGGTGAACCCATTGGTGGTAGATGCTTCACTGATGGGGGAGGCGCGTGAGCTGCAAAGCGCCTTGTCCAATTTGGTGAGCAATGCAGTGCGTTACACCCCAGCAGGTGGCAATATCCATGTCACCGTGGATCAAGGGATTGACGGCAGCCTGTTAATTTCCGTTCGCGATACAGGTCCAGGCATTGCCGCAGAGCATTTGCCACGATTGACCGAGCGTTTTTACCGCGTGGACCGAAGTCGCTCGCGTGAATCGGGTGGCACAGGCTTGGGCTTGGCGATTGTCAAGCACGTGATGCAACGCCATGGTGGCAGTTTGTCTATCACCAGCGAGGTGGGGCAGGGATCGTGCTTCAAATTGGTGTTCCCATCGACCCGATGGCGTCTGCCCACTTAAGCAGGAACCACGCGGCATTCACCGCAAAAAAAGTGGTTGGCATTTAAGAAACGGCGAAACGAGCCGCTAGATCTTGGCTTGTGTGTGCCGCATTTGATGCAGCTCATCATTTCGCCAGTTCTGCCCGTCCCCTCAAAGGGTGAGCCATTTTTCTTTTTGCTGTAACGCAGGCCATCGTCTTTGATTTCAGACGCATCGTGTTTGTGATAAGTCATGTTGGTGCTTCTCGTTATTTTTTAAGGCGGCGCTTTTCGAAATGCTTGAGCAAGATGTAGGTGATCAAACCTATGAAGGCCGAACCCACCAAAAAACTCCCATAAGCCAGTGGCCAAGGCGTGCCTTCCGTCATCATGGAGAACTCAGACATGCCACCTACGCCAGCCAAAATATTGATGGGCATGAACACCACACTGAACACGGTGAGCTGATTCACGCGCTTGTTTTGGTTGATGTTGATGAAACCAATGGTGGCATCCATCAGGAAGTTGATCTTGTCAAACAAGAAGGCGGTGTGGCTGTTCAACGAATCGATGTTGCGCAAAATTTGTTTGGCATCAGAGATCTGATCAGGCGTGAGCAAACGTCCACGCATCAGAAAACTGAGTGCTCGTTGTGTATCCAAAATATTGCTGCGAATGCGGCCGTTTTGATCTTCTTCTTCTGCGATGTCTGCCAAGATGCCTGCTGCCTCTTGGTCAGTGATGGCTTCGCTGAGCACATGTCGCCCCACCACGCCCAGCTTGGCGTAAATGTTTTCCAAAGAGTCGGCTGACACCTCCACATCAGCACCGTACAGATCTAGTAACAAGTCAATGCAATCGGTGACGTAATTCGGTTGTGTGAGGGCGCGTCGCCGTTGTAGTCGAAACACAGACAGCTCTTCATTGCGTAAAGAAAATAAAATACCACCGTGCAAGATGAAGGCCACGGGTACGCTTTTAGAGCTTCCATCACGGTCCAACAAAAAGTTAGAGTGCAAGTGGATGTCGTCGTTTTCTTCTACATGAAATCGCGCACTTACCTCCAAATCGGTGGCTTCAATGGGATCTGGCAATTCAACGCCAAAGTGCGACCCAACAAATACGCGTTCTGCTTTGGTGGAGTTGATCAAATCAACCCAAATAGGTTTGACACCCTCTAAGTCTTTGCGACCAGACAGAGGAATGCTTTTGAGACGCCCCTCCACAAGTTCATACACATTAATCTTGCTGTCTTCAAAATCGGGTTGTCGATCGCCTGCAAGCGCCATGCGCCGTTCGTCTGAGATTTCCCAAAGCACATCGTTTTCACGGTCTGCTGGGATCTTTTGCCAAAGTTTTTGAGCGTCTTCTAGCGGTAGGGCATCTAGGTAACTCCCGAGTTCCGTCGTGCTTTGCTTGGCAATGAAATTTTGCAGTTCTGCATCATGCTGCTTTTGAAGCAAGGATTCCACAAAATCATGTTTATGCATTTGTTGGCTGTGGACCATGCCATCTACTAATTTTTGTTTGTTCAACATATCGATCAAGTTTTTCAGTGACATGCAGCGTTCTGGCAGTTTTATTTGCTTGATGAATTTATTAAATTTCTGTGACAGGGTGATGACCGTGTGCCTTTGCTATTCAAAAAAGTTTGTCAGGGGTGAGTCGTAATCCGAAAGAAATCCAGCGCGTTTCAACGCCGCCATTGAACTGTCGACCGATGGTGGTGTCGAGTTGAAACAGATTGGGAACGATGGCGTAACGTGCCCCCGCCTGCCAATAGGGGTTGTTCTTGTTGTCGCCAAATGATTCGGCAATGAACAAGACACGAGGCGTGGCTTGCAGCTCTAAGCCTGCCCCCCAGGTGGTGCGGTTTTCACCGGTTGCTTTGTCCTTTAACAAACCCACATTGGTATGAAAAATGACCTTGTCATCGTGGGTTGACACTGACACAGGGACATAGGCGTATGTGTTGCCCAATAAGTTGGGTCCTGGCGAAATGTCAGGGTGGTTTACTTTGCCTATGGCAAGACCCCAGCCCCATCCGTTGGTGGTGAGCTCGCGAAAGAGGGTTTTGCCTTGCAGGATGAAATCGTGCGTGGTCGCTTGCGCAGCGTGGGTGGCACGGCCTGTACCAGCGGTGATTTCAAAATTACCTGTCAAGTTGCAAGCTGGCAGCATCCAAAACTCATGGCTTGTTTTGTATGCGCGTGACCAACTTTCAAGTTGGCAGCTTTCGGCATTGGTCAATCTTGCATCGTCGGTGACGAAGGGCCTGGCTGCAAAACATTGCGCAGAAGCTGTCACGAGCAGGGCCAATAGCAGGGCGGGTAGCAAGCCCTGAATACTGATAAAAACCATGGCGCGTGAGTTTTCTCAAATGTAGTGAGAGAACTTCAAGAAGAGTGCCGTTAGCCAAATGCTCATGCAAAGAAGAATGCTGAGCAGTACAGCAGCGCTTCCCAAATCTTTGCAACGCTTAGAGAGATCGTGCCACTGAGGTCCTACACGATCGATGGCAGACTCTAAGCCTGTGTTTAAAAGTTCGACTGTCAAAACAAAAATCACCGATCCTGAAAGAAGCGAAATTTCAACCCAGTTGTTGCCTACATGAAACGACAACGGGATCAATACAAATGCAAGGTAGGCCTCTTGCTTGAACGCAGGTTCATGCATGGCAGCTTGAAGACCTTGCATGGAATAACCAAATGCATGAATGACACGGTTCAAACCGCGCCTTTGCTTTTGCAGGTTTTCATGAATTTGATTCATGGGTTTTAAATTTACAAATGATTTATGACGTTGTCGTGAATTTTCTAGAATTTAGAAATCAATAAATTTCTGGAACGATCATGTTGTCTGGCACTGGGTGGCGTATGTAGTCTGGATTGCGCACACGTGCAGGTAAGTCAATTTCTGGATGTGCGATTTCGTGATAGTCGAAATGCGAGAGCAAGTGTTGAATGCAATTCAAACGCGCACTCTTTTTGTCCACCGCTTGCACCACCCACCATGGCGACTCGGGTGTGTGTGTGCGCTCAATCATGGTTTCTTTGGCAACGGTGTAGTTCTCCCAGCGACGACGACTTTCGAGGTCCATGGGGCTGAGCTTCCATTGCTTCAATGGGTCGTGGATGCGACCTAAAAAGCGTGCATGTTGCTCATCGTCTGTGATCGAAAACCAATACTTGATGAGCGTGATGCCGCTGCGTGCCAACATCTTTTCAAACTCGGGCACGGTGCGGAAAAACTCTTCGTACTCGTCGTCGTTGCAAAACCCCATCACACGTTCGACGCCTGCACGGTTGTACCAACTGCGGTCAAACAACACAATTTCACCCGCAGCAGGCAGATGCGCCACATAGCGCTGAAAGTACCACTGCGTACGCTCCCGGTCATTGGGGGCGGGTAGGGCCGCCACGCGACACACGCGTGGATTAAGACGTTGCGTGATGCGCTTGATCACGCCGCCTTTGCCTGCCGCGTCGCGACCTTCAAACAAGATCACCACTTTTTGTTTGGTGGCCACCACCCAATCTTGCAGCTTGACCAGTTCGCCTTGTAGACGCAGCAATTCGCGAAAGTATTTCACGCGATCTGTGTTGCTGCCTTCTTCGTCGATGGACATTTCAAGCTCTTCATCCAGCGTGTCCAAGAGGTCATCGCGCAGACGCTGAATTTGTTCTTCATCGAGTTGGTGTTTATCAGACATGACGTTTTCCTTTGTTCGCATCATGACGAGGCACTGTTTCAGTTTGATGACGTCATGTCATCGAATATTCACATGACAGATTTACATTTTTAAATTCTGCTCGTGGCCAACTCTGAAGAGGTGTTCTTATTACTTACCGCCGCTTAATTCCACTCTTGGCTTTGTCGTTCTTGTTTTCAGGCTGTGCCGTTCATCCATTTGTGGTGGATCAAACGGCGCAAGCCTTATCGGCACAACCCATGTCCAGCGAAGATGATTTGCAACTGGCACGTGAAGCCAGTGCTTTTTATCTCAAGTTTTCAGAGTCCATCTTGAAAGAAACGCCGGGACATTTGAAGTTGGCCGAATCGGTATCGGCTGGGTTTACCCAATACGCCTATGCCTTCGTCGCTTTCGATGCCGAAAAAATCGATGCCAAAAATCCCAAAGCGGCTGCCCAGATGCGCGAACGTGCTGCACGTTTGTATGCGCGTGCACATCGCCACGCGATGGTAGCGCTTGAACGTAGTCACCCAGGTTTTTCTGACGCTTTGCGAAAACCCGATGCGAAAAATCCCTTGCAACTGACCAAGGTGCAAGTGCCTTTGGCTTATTGGGCCGCAGCCTCATTGGGGGGCTGGATTTCAATGTCCAAAGATGACCCAGATTTGGTGGCTGATTTACCGCTGTCCATGAGATTGGCCGAGTTGGCTTGGCAAACCGACCCCACGTATGGGCAAGGTGCACTGGCGAGTTTGATGGGTACTTTAGAAGCGGCCAAAGTGGGTGGTTCACGCTCTAAAGCACAAGGTTATTTCGACCAAGCCATTGCTTTGGGGCAAGGCAAAGAAGCGGGGCCACTGGTCGCCAAAGCTGAAGGCGTGGCGCTGCCCGCTGAAGACCGCAAGCAGTTTGAACAGTTGTTGCAACAAGCGCTGGCAATTAGCCAAGCGAGCCGCAGTTTGCAAAACGAAGTGATGCGCGAGCGTGCCCAATGGTTGCTCTCATCTGTCGATGAACTTTTTTGAAAGCCCTGAATGTCTCCATTGATGAAATCGTTTTTACACCTATGTGTTGCCGTCAGTTTGTTGTTCGGCCAAGCTGTGTCATGGGCTGCGCCTGACAAGCAGTTACGTTTAGGAACCTTGGCCCCTAAGAATTCGCTGTACCACCGCCAATTGATGGAAGTGGGTGAGGCCTGGCGCGCTGCGCAAGGTGGCAATGCCAAGTTTGTGGTGTACCCAGATGGCAGCCAAGGCGGTGAGACCGAGTTGGCTCGTCGCATGCGCATTGGTCAGTTGCAAGGTGCCTTGCTGTCAGTGGTTGGGTTGCGTGAAATTGAACCGTCGATTGCGGCTTTGCAGTCCATGCCATTGCTATTCAAGTCGTGGGAAGAGGTGGACTATGTGCGCGAAAAAATGCGCCCTGCGATGGAGAAAAAATTTCTCGACAAAGGTTTCGTGGTGTTAGCTTGGGGTGATGCGGGTTGGGTGCGTTTCTTCTCAAAGGACCCAGCCTTCAAACCTGAGGACTATCAAAAAATGAAGTTCTTCGCATGGGGCGGTGAGGCCGACCAACAAGAAATCATGAAGAGTATGGGGTACACACCGGTGCCACTAGAAACCAGTGACATCTTGCCTTCGGTGCAAACGGGCATGATCAATGTGGTGCCATCCACGCCTTACTTTGCTTTGGCCAGTCAGGTCTACACCATGGCGCCCCATATGTTGGAAATCAACTGGGCGCCGATCGTAGGCGCATTGGTGGTCACGAAGAAATCGTGGGATGACATGACGCCTGAAGCGCAAGCTGCTGTGCGTGCCGCCAGTGACAAAGCAGGCGCACAAATTCGCACCAAAGCACGCCAAGAAGTGGACGAGGCCGTGGATGCCATGAAAAAGCGTGGCTTGGTGGTCAACAAACCCAACGCCGAGCAGATGCGCGCTTGGAACGACTTGGCTGAAAAACTCTACCCACGCATTCGCGGCACCTTGGTGCCTGCCGAGACCTTTGATGAAGTGTTTCGCCACTTGAAGGCTTACCGCGCAGGGAAGATCAAATGATGGCTCGACTTCTCCGTAGCTTGACGCAGGCCGATGCTGGCCTGGCTGCTTTGGCTTTGGCCTTGATGGCGGTGATTCCCTTGGTCGAAATTTTCTCTCGGCCTTTGATGGGCAAGGGCATTGATAACGCACCGGTGGTGGTGCAGCACTTGGGTTTGCTCATGGCCATGTCGGGCGCGATTGCAGCTGAGCGCTTTGGGCATTTGACGAGCTTAGGCGTGATGGTGCCCCGTTGGTATGCGCTCGGGCAGTTTGGCGCTGCCGTTGTGTGTGGCTTGTTGGCATGGGCCAGTGGTGCATTGGTGTTCAGCGAAATGTCGGCTGAACAAATGTTGGCCTACGGCATGCCTGTGTGGTGGTTTCAAGCCACCATGCCTGTGGGCTTTGCGCTCTTAGGTCTGAAGTTGGGGGCGCGTTGCAGCCAGCAGATGGGCGCTAAGTTTTTATTCGCGTTGAGTGCGCCTGTGCTGGGCGCTTGCCTCGCGTACAGCTTGGACGGTGAAGCCTTGCCGCTTTGGCCTTGGGTCATTGGCTTGGTGTTGATGCTGTCATTTGGTGCGCCTATTTTTGCGGTGTTGGGTGGTTTGGCTTTGGCCTTATTTTGGCAAGATGGTTTGCCATTGGCGTCGATCGCTTTGTCCCATTACCAAATCACAGTCAACCCGTCATTGCCAGCGTTGCCGCTGTTCACCTTGGCCGGGTTGATATTTGCAGGCACAGGGGCTGCGCAGCGTTTGGGTGCTGTGTTTGTGGCCCTGTTTGGTGGCGGCAAAACTGGAACGGTCATTGCGGCGACCGTCTTGTGTTCGTGTTTCACGGCGTTCACGGGCGGCAGTGGGGTGACGATCTTGGCCTTGGGTGGTTTGTTGTTGCCTTTGCTGCAAGGTGTGGGCTACCCCGAGCGCAAAGGCATCAGCTTGGTCACCAGCGCCAGTGCACTGGGCGTGTTGTTGGCGCCTTCGGTGCCACTCATCATGTACGCGATCATTGCGCGTGTACCTATCAACATCATGTTTTTGGCGGGCATCGTGCCTGCGGTGGTGATGGTGGTGTGTTTGCTTATTTTTGGCGGCTATCTACGCCGCGATGTCATTCGCCATCCATCCACAGACGGACCTGCATTCAGCATGGCGACCTTGCGCCATGCGGCTTGGGTGGCTAAGTGGGAGTTGTTGGCACCGGTTATGGCAATTGGTTCTTTGGGCACTGGCTTTGCTACGCCCACCGAGAGCGCCGCGCTCACCGCGATTTATGCCGTGCTCACGCAAGCGTGGGCACACCGTGAGTTGGATGTCAAAAAGCTCGGCACATGTTTGTCGCAATGCACCCAAATCATCGGCGGTGTGATGTTGATTTTGGGCATGGCGTTGGGCTTGACCAATTATTTGGTGGATGCTGGCATTCCAGACTTGGCCACCGAATGGGTGCAAAGCGTGACGCAAAACAAGTGGGTGTTCTTGTTGGCGCTCAATGTGTTTTTGTTTGCTGCAGGGGCGTTGATGGAAATCTACGCCGCCATTGTGGTGTTGGTGCCTTTGCTGCTGCCCTTGGCCACCAGCTATGGCATTGACCCTGTTCACTTTGGCATCATCTTTTTGGCCAACATGGAGATGGGCTTTTTGTGTCCACCTGCAGGGATGAACATTTACTTTGCATCGGCGGTGTTCAAGCAGCCCATTCGAACGGTGGCTGCATCAGTGGCACCTGCGCTGGCGGCGATCTTTGTCGGGACCTTGCTGATTTCTTGGCTTCCCTTGTTGGCCACGGGACTGCCCAGTTGGATGGCTTCGTTTATGCGTTGAGCAATTCCAGTTGGCTGCTGACGCTTTTGTGTGACAGATGGGCCAAGGTTCTTCGAGAGTGTCCTTCGGGTGAGAGGGTGTTTCCCACATGCACCTTGGCGCGAATGCCAGAGGAAGTGATGACTTGGTGAAGGGATTGCACAAAACCAATGTCACCGATGAAGGCCGCTTTGAGACACAGGGCACCCGTTTGTGGGTTGGTGTAACGGATGGCCAGCGGTTGCACTCGGATGTTGTGATTGATCGCCGCTTCAAACAAGTTGGCATGGAACAAACTCACAGCACTGCCTTCGCTGCTTGTGCCTTCCGGAAAACCAGCCACGCAATAGCCGTGATGCAGTGCGCTTGACACATCATCCACCATGCGTCGTGCAGAACTGGGAGAACCTCGGTCCACAAAGACAACTCCACAGGCTGTGGCAATGTTGCCCACGATGGGCCAGCTTCTCACTTCGGATTTGGCGACAAAGATGCTTGGCTGAATGGTTTGAATGATCAAGGCATCGACCCACGACACATGGTTGGCCACCAGCAGTCGTGGCATGTTGAGGTTGTCTGCCTGAGGAAAAGTAGCCTCGTGTACCACGTGAATGCCAATGATGTTCAGCGTCTTTTGCGACCAGTCTTTGATCGCTTGAAGCTTTCGTTCCTTGCTGAGTTTTGGGAATTTGATCCACAAAATCCAAAAAGCATGACCAAAGGCGTGAATGAGTCTTAAGTATTTCAGCAGCATAGTTAGCAGATAAGCATAGACATGCTGCGTGACAGATTTGTGAACAACATGACAAAAATTGTCACGAATATTTCACGCAATCTTCTCGGTTAATTCACATGCCCTGATAAGAATCTACGCATTGAATTACCAAGGAGCAACCATGAAAGAACTGCCAAACCCAACCATGCCGCTGTCGTTCATCGATATGCCCCGGGGGTCACTTCATCGAAACGATCTTGACGCTCAAAAAGTTTCTGTCGTTGCCCAAAAAACGGAAAACCGTCCAACCCTGATTGTTGAATGGGCTAAGCACCAAGACGAGGTGCGTGAAGCACAGCGCCTGCGCTATGACGTGTTCGCCACCGAGATGGGTGCACGTTTGAAAGACAGCATTCCTGGTCATGACATTGATTTGTTCGATGACTTTTGCGAGCACCTCATCATCCGTGACGATGTGACCGAGCAAGTGATTGGCACCTACCGCGTGCTAACGCCAGCACAAGCGAAGCGCATCGGCAGCACCTACTCAGATTTGGAATTTGATTTGACTCGCTTGCGTCAATACCGTGAGCGCATGGTTGAGCTGGGTCGCAGCTGCGTGCACCCCGAGCACCGCCATGGGGGTGTCATCATGGCTTTGTGGGGTGCTTTGGCTGAGTTCATGGTGCGCAACAAGTTGGATGTGATGATTGGCTGTGCCAGCATTCCCATGCTTCACCAAGGTGTGGTGAGCGGTGAAGTGGCTGCCAGCATTTGGCACCAACTCAAGAAAACACATTTGGCGGGTGTTGAAAACCAAGTGACACCACGTTTGGCTTTGCCTGTGGATCAGTGGGAAGTGAACCCCGCTTTCGAGCCACCAGCTCTCATCAAAGGTTATTTGCGTTTGGGCGCCAAAGTGTTGGGCGCACCTGCGTGGGACCCAGATTTCAACACGGCCGATTTACCCATGTTGATGAAAATCAACGACATGCCACCGCGCTACCGCAAACACTTCTTGGGTGCTTGATGCATTACAGAGCCATCTTCATCTCTGATTTGCACTTGGGCACACCAGGTTGCCAAGCAGACGCTTTGTTGGACTTCTTGAAAGAAAACACCAGCGACTACTTGTACCTCGTGGGTGACATCATCGATGGTTGGCAATTACGTCGCCGCTGGTATTGGCCGCAAGCACACAACGATGTGATTCAGAAGTTGTTGCGCAAAGCGCGCAAAGGCTGTCGCGTCATTTATGTGCCAGGTAACCATGACGAATTTGCACGCCACTTTTTAGACCATCATTTTGGAGGCATTGAAGTGGTGGAGGAGGCGGTGCATAAAACGGCCGATGGTCGTCAGCTGTGGGTGATTCATGGCGATTACTTTGATGCGGTGGTGCAGCAAGCCAAGTGGCTCGCGTATGTGGGTGACTATTTGTATGAATTCACGCTCAAGCTGAATCGTTACTTGAACAACATGCGCGGTCGATTGGGGTTGCCGTATTGGTCGCTCTCGGCTTACCTGAAGCACAAGGTGAAAAAAGCCTTGAACTACGTCACTGATTTTGAAAATGCTGTGGCGCATGAAGCTGCCAAGCACGGGTATCAGGGCGTGGTGTGTGGACACATCCACCGCGCTGAAATTCGTGATGTGGATGGCGTGTTGTATTGCAACGATGGTGACTGGGTGGAAAGTCGAAGCGCCTTGGTGGAAAACGAACAAGGGGAGCTGTCCTTGCTGTACTGGCAAACAGAACCCGTGGTCATTGCTAAACCTCAGTTGGTCAAAGTCGCATGAAAATAGCCCTCATCACAGACGCTTGGCGCCCTCAAATCAATGGGGTTGTGACGACCTTGGTCGAGCTGGTAGAGCAGCTCAATGCCAAAGGCCATGTGGTGGAGGTGATTCATCCGGACTTATTCAAAACACGTCCATGCCCTGGTTATGCAGGGATTGATTTGGCTGTCAAACCTTATCCACAGTTGGCACGTCAGTTGGATGCATTTGAGCCCGATGTGATTCATGTGGCCACCGAAGGCCCCTTGGGTTGGGCGGCGCGTAAGTATTGTTTGAAACATGATTTGCCATTCACCACCGCATTTCATACCCGATTCCCTGAGGTGTTGAAAGCCGCTTTACGCATACCGCTTTGGATAGGTTATGCCATCTTCCGTCACTTTCATCAACCATCCGCTGGGGTGCTGGTCCCTACGCAAGGTGTGATGCGTTTGTTAGATGGTTGGGGTTTTAAAAACTTGCGAAGTTGGACGCATGGTGTAGATATGCGCTTGTTTGGCTATGCAGACAAGGCGACTGAACATCCAGATTTGAATGGTTTGCCAGGTCCGATTGCCTTGTATGTGGGGCGTGTGTCGTATGAAAAAAATATCGATAGCTTTTTAGCCATGCCTTGGCATGGCAGCAAAGTGGTGTGCGGTGTGGGGCCGCTTGAGAAAGAGTTGAAAGACAAGTTTCACCATGTCCGTTGGTTGGGCGTGCTGCCCCGTGATGAGCTGGCCCGTGTGTACGCCAGTGCCGATGTGTTTACCTTCCCCAGTCGCAATGAAACTTTTGGTTTGGTCATGCTCGAAGCCATGGCTTGCGGCACACCTGTGGCGGCTTACCCTGTGGATGGTCCCTTAGAGGTGTTGCGTGGTAAAGGTGGCGTGTTGCACGAAGACTTGGCTTATGCCAGTCTGGAGGCTTTGAAAGTGCCTCGCTCAGAAGCACGCGCTCAAGCCCTCACTTTCAGTTGGGATGAATCCACACGATTGTTTGAACAGCATCTGGTGCTGATTGACCGCAGCATGCGTTCGGGGGCAGAGGTTCATCCGTGAGTCCTTTGTATTTTTTACCAAATCATCTCAGCGATTCAATCTTTGAAACGTATTTGCGTGACACACATCGCTTGATGGACTATCGCGATGTCAAAGAGCAGTTGTTACCCCAGCTGTTTGAATCATTTCAAGAATTCACGCATCACAGGCACTGTCGATTCACGTGTACCAATCGTTTTGAAGGGCAATTTCCATCCATACGCATTCAATCACCTGTGGGCTTTGTGCCGGATGTGATTCACATTGAATTTCCAAATCGGCACGAATCATTTGTGGTCAAGCAGGCCAAACAAGAGTCCAAATTACAAGGGCTTGAGAATTTGACCAATCACTTACGCGTGATTTTGATGATGGGACTCGCGCATTGGCGAACGACGTGAAGTCAATTTTTCAAAAACTGCACATGACTCGTTGAGTCATTTTTTTTTGTCTGTTCGTCATTGAATTGACTTCATTTCTTCTTATTCCTTTCATCTTGTTCTGCAACGATGAACGCATTCAGGAGGATATTTATGCGAGTCACCGTCATTGGTTCAGGTTATGTGGGGTTGGTCACAGGTGCATGTCTGTCTGACTTAGGTTTCAAAGTGGTGTGTCTTGACAAGGACGAAGGCAAGGTCAAGATGCTGCAAGCGGGCGAGGTGCCGATTTATGAACCTGGCTTGAAAGAGTTGCTGTCGCGCAATCACGCAGAGGGACGAATTCGCTTCACCACAGATGCACAGCTGGCCATTGACCATGGCGATATTTTGTTCATCGCGGTGGGTACACCCGCACAAGAGGACGGCTCAGCAGACCTGGCACATGTGTTGTCTGTGGCATCCATGGTGGGGCGCAATCTCAAAGACTTCAAACTGATCGTCAACAAATCTACTGTGCCAGTCGGTACGGCTGATCGTGTGCGTGCGGCGGTGAAGCATGAGCTGACACAGCGCGGCATGTCCAACGAAATGTTTGATGTGGTGTCCAACCCTGAGTTTCTGAAAGAAGGCGCCGCTATTGACGACTTCATGCGCCCTGACCGCATCGTGGTGGGGATTGATGATGGCATTCATCACGAAAAGAGCCAACGCATGATGGGCGATTTGTACGCCAGCTTCAACCGTCACCATTCACGCACGGTGTGGATGGATGTGCGCAGTGCAGAGCTCACCAAGTACGCAGCCAACGCCATGCTGGCGACACGCATATCTTTCATGAATGAAATTGCCAATTTGGCCGATGCATTGGGCGCTGATGTGGACCAAATTCGCCGAGGCATTGGTGCAGACAACCGCATTGGTTACAGCTTCTTGTATGCCGGTTGTGGTTATGGTGGCAGTTGCTTCCCCAAAGACACACAAGCCTTGGTGAACACGGCACTTGCACACGGCCAGCACATGAGTGTGGTGGGCGCTACGGAGCAAGTGAATGAGCGTCAAAAAACATTACTCGTGGATCGCTTGGTCAAACGACTGGGAAATGATTTGACTGGTCGAAAAATTGCCGTGTGGGGCTTGGCCTTCAAACCCAACACCGATGACATGCGTGAAGCACCAAGCCGTGTGGTCATCAAGAGCTTGTTAGAGCGTGGTGCTCACGTCACCGCCTATGACCCTGTCGCTGGTCACGAAGCGATGGTGGCTTTGAAGATTGACTGTGCAGGCCAAGAGGCGTTGTTGAACAACTTCACCTTGGTGGCGCATGACATGGATGCGTTGCACGGCGTGGACGCTTTGATGGTGTTGACCGAATGGAAAAACTTCCATAACCCAGACTTTCAAGCCATGAAGTTGAGCATGCGCACCCCGTACATCTTGGATGGCCGTAATTTGTATAACCCCGATGCTTTAGCCGATTTGGGTATTGCTTACCAAGGTGTGGGGCGTCGCAATGAGTTGATCAACCTCAATGTTGAACCTGTGATGCTGGAGACGCCTGCACTCAATGCCTAAAGGCTTTTACTTTTTAATTGGTGCCCAGTTCGCCTCTGGCCTCGCCGACAACGCACTGCTCATCCTCGGCATTTACTTCTTGAATGAGCAAGGTTACCCGGGGTGGTGGGCACCTTTGCTGAAGTTCTCGCTGACATTGGCGTATGTGCTCTTGGCTTCCGTGGTGGGGCCTTTGGCGGATGCGTTTTCTAAAAGCCGGTTGATGGCCTGCATGAACGCACTCAAAATGGTTGGCGTGTTGCTGCTGTTGGCCGGCTTTCACCCGTTGTTTGCTTTTGCATTGATTGGGCTTGCCGCATCGGTGTACGCACCGGCAAAGTATGGCTTGGCCACCGAGGCTGTGCCTGCACGTTGGTTAGTGCGAGCGAATGCGTGGATAGAAGTGTCGATGGTGCTTTCGGTGATTTTTGGCATTGCCTTAGGTGGCGCATTGACGGGTTTGTCTGAGGTGAGTGCAACGAAGGTGTTTGCGATTGCCACCCAAACAGGGCCTGCCATGGCGGTGGTGATTGGCGTGTATCTGACCGCTGCCATGTTGAATGTCGGCCTCTCACCTATGGATAAGCGTGGGGCCATCACGCCTTTGACATGGCATGCGGTGCGCATCGGTACGTTTTGGAAATCGAATCAAAAGTTATGGCGTGACCCACTCGGTGGTGTGTCGTTGTATGTCACCACCTTGTATTGGGGTGTCGGTGCGGTGATGCAGTTTGCGGTGCTCTTGTGGGCGCAGGGCTCGCTGGGCGTGACACTCAAGGCGGGTGCGTACTTGCAGGCTTTGGTAGCCGTTGGTGTGATTTTGGGTGCCTACATGGCTGGACGGTCCTTCAAGCTGCACTCGGCCAGACAGGCTTTGCCTTGGGGTTTGTGGTTGGCGGTGTTGCTGCCGTTGATGGTCACCATTTCAAATCTGTGGCTGGCCATTGCGTTGTTGTTGTGTGTCGGTGTGGCAGGTGGCATGTTGTTGGTGCCCATGAATGCCTTGTTGCAACACCGAGGTATGCAAGTGCTGAGTTCAGGACGGTCCATTGCGGTTCAAGGCTTCAACGAAAACCTTTGCGTGTTGTTGATGTTGGCTGCCTACAGTGCTTTGCTGGCTTTTGGCATGTCGTTGACTTACATCATGTTGCTGTTGGCCGTCATGTTGGTTGCAGGCATCGCGCCGCTTTGCTTGCTGCTTTGGCGGCAATTCCGTTGATTACGCCATCTCGATGGTGCGCTGGAAGATATCTTCCACTTGTGCCGCAATTTCATCCCAACCCAAATGCGCCACGCTGGCACGTGTGAATTCACGTGCCAAGCCTAATGTGTTGGCATCGCGGGTGATGTCTAAGGCGCGCTGGATGTAGGTCTGTGGCTCGTTGCTGTCAACCAGCCAGCCATTTTTTTGGTCGATGACGAAGTCACTGGCTGCGGCACAGTCAAACGCCAAAACGGGCGTGCCACTGGCTAAGGCTTCTAAGGTGACGTTGCCAAAGGTTTCTGTCAAGCTTGGAAATAGCAGCAAGTCTGCGCTGGCGTACAAGGTACTCAATTGTTCGTGGCTACACATGCCCATGAAGATGGCATCTGGACATTTCGTTTCAGTCAACGCGCGCATCGGGCCGTCGCCTGCAAACACCATCTTCACACGTCGGCCTGCGGCGATGAGGGCTTGGTAGGTTTGAATGGTCAGGTCTAAATTTTTTTCTGCCGCCAATCGACCAACCGACAGCAACACCATCGTCTCAGGTGTGACGCCCCAGCTGGCTCGCATCACGTCGCTGCGCTTGTCAGGGTGGAACAGGTGTGTGTCCACGCCGCGCGCCACCACTTTGAGGTTCTTAAAACCCATGGCATCCAGTTGGTACTTCATCGCCTGCGTGGGCACCATGGTGAAGGCGGTGCGGTTGTGAAACTTGCGCAGGTAGGCCACGATCGGTTTACTTAACCAACCCACGCCGTAGTGTTGGCAGTAGCTGTGAAAGTTGGTTCTGAAATCCGAGGTCACAGGCAAGCGAAGAATGTGTGCCGCTTGCAATGCCGACCAGCTCAGCGGACCTTCGGTGGCAATGTGTACCAAATCGGGGCGCTTGGTGCTCCAAGCTTTGAGCAGGGCTTTTTTGCTAGGCAAGCCGAGTTTGAGCTGTGGGTAGCGAGGAATCGGCAGTCCACGCAACAGCAATTCAGACCAACCTGATTGCACTTGCGCTTCATCATGTTTGTCCTGACGTGGGCGAATCAGCTGAATGGTGTGGTGTCGCAGACCCAAATGATGAACCAGTTTTGCCAGCGTCACGGCCACGCCATTGACTTCCGGGGGCCAGGTTTCGGTCACAACGGCAATGCGCAAGAAGCGTTGTGCGGGTTCAAAGTTTTCAACCGTGATCGGTGTGTTGGGTGAGAGTTCCATACCGACATGTTTGCTGTTGAATTTAACAACTTGATGACATGACGGGTGTTTGATGTTTTTATTTCACGTGTATTTCTTTTCTGTTGTCATGGTTTTTTCACATGACAAGCTCATGATTCGTAAGTCTTGAAATACATGAGGAACATCAGACGTGAAAAACTTTTTAGAAGCCCTACGCATCCAGCGTTGGGATGACCATCGCTATTACCACCACTGCCGCATCAACCAGTCTTTGCATTTGCTCAGTGCGATTTGTTTTTTGATTTCGTATGCTTTGTTGTTCGTGAATCCTGCTTGGGCTGCTTTGTTGGCTTGGTTGGTGTCGATGGTGGCGAGGCAATCAGGCCATTTCTTTTTTGAACCCTTGGGCTATGACCATGTGAACAAAGCCACCAACGAGTTCAAAGAAGAAATCAAAGTAGGTTTTAACCTGCGCCGCAAAGTGGTGTTGCTCAGCATTTGGGTGTTGCTGCCACTGGTGATTTATTACTTCCCTGGCATGTTGGATGTGGTGCCAACGCATGAAACGTGGGTTGAGTTTTCAGAAGCCGTGGGCTACGCGTGGTTGGCTTTGGGTGTAGGTGGTTTGCTGTTTCGCACCATTCATCTTTGCTTCATCAAAGATGTGCAAACAGGTTTGGTGTGGATGACCAAAATTCTCACTGACCCGTTTCACGATGTGTACCTGTATCACAAAGCCCCTTTGCAGTTGTTGCGTGGTCAGCGTTTTGACGAAGAGTTTTTGCACGCCGCTCAGTAAAAATAGTCGATTCAAGATTGAAAGGCGTTCAGGTGTTTCACCTGAACGCCTTTTTTATCGAAGCCACCTTGCTTTAACCAAATAAAGTTTCTTTCAAGATGCTGCGACGGATGCGCTTGTTGGTGAGTTCGGGTGAATGCCACCACCAGCCATCATTTTTCATTTGTGTGGCGGCCATGACAAAGCGTTGCATCACGGTTTCAAAGTCATCGTCGCTGTAGTTCAAGCTGAAAATCAAACGACCTGTACCCACCCAGCTCAATGCCAAACCATGAATGCGTAGGTAGTACTGCAGCATCCAGTGGTAGCGGCTCGGTTGTGTGTAAAACAGGGTCCACACACTCGACATATTTGCGGCTTGCAACGGGATGTCGTTGGCTTGCATGACGCTGTTGAAGCGCTGTGCGCGAGCGTTCCAGCGTTCATCCAGTCCGTCGTACACGGCTTGAATTTCAGGTGTTTCTATTTGGTCTAAAAAGGCAGACATGGCACCCATCACCACCGGATGCTCTTTGAAGGTGCCGCGTGCAAAACAAATGTCAGCAGGGCGGTCTGCATGGAAGCGGTGCATCCACTCTTTTTTGCCACACACCACACCTACGGGGAAGCCACCACCTAATGTTTTGCCGTAAGTCACCATGTCGGCTTTGACGCCGAAATATTCCTGTGCGCCGCCGGGTGCCAAACGAAAGCCTAAGAAAACTTCATCAAATATCAACACCACGCCGTTGTCGGTGCATGCTTGACGCAGCTTATGCAACCATGCGGTGTATGCCTGTCGGTCATAAGCCGCCTTGCGACTGCCGTCCACCAAGGTGCTATCACCCGGTGCATTGGCATTGGGGTGCAAAGCTTGCAGTGGGTTCACTAGGACGCAGGCAATGTCTTTGCGTGTGCGAATCACATCTAAGCTGCGTTCACTCATGTCGCTGAGTGTGTAGGTTTCGCGTGGGGGCATGGGGTTGCCAGGGCCTGGTTGTACGTCTTCCCACCAGCCGTGGTACGCGCCACAAAAGCGCACCAAATTTTTACGCTTGGTGTGGTAGCGCGCCAAACGCACGGCTTGCATCACAGCTTCGGTCCCTGACATGTGAAACGACACCTCGTCCATGCCAGATATTTTTTTGAGACGCTCTGCATTGCTGGCCACGCAGGGGTGATAAGCCCCCAGTGTGGGGCCCAGTGATTGCGTTTTTGCCACGCCATCGGCCATGGTCTTTTTATAAAAATCTGCGCCAAACACATTGACGCCATACGAGCCGGTCAGGTCGTAAAACGATTGACCGTCCAAATCTGTCACGTACACGCCGGTGGCTGATTGCAAGAAGGACCCCACCTTCAAATGCTCTTGCACCAAAGGGCTGAACTGAAAGGGCACGCGGTAAGCCGAAATGAATTGCATGTCCGAGATGGTTTCTCGGGCCGCCGCTGTGGCTTGAATGCTCAATGGGTGGCGTGCTTTGAGAACCTCGGAGATTTTGAAAAATGCTTGGCGGCGAAGATTTTGTATGTCGAAGGGGGCGTTGTCACATTTAAAGAACATTTGCTCATCAAAATGGTAGCCGGGCAACAGGCGGGCCAAACGTTTGGCCATGCGTGAGTGACCTGCCAGCGAGCGATGCTTGGCGCGCGAGAGTTGTAATCGTCGATAGATGGACGGTGCCAAAGTTGCCAACGCGCCCAAGCTAAGCCAAGTGGTGTTCACAGTCAATTTCCTTGTGTAAGAGATTTACCTTTGTATTTAAATTAAGTGACAAGACGATGAAGATTCGACATCAATTGCAAAAATTTCTCTTGCAAGAGGACCTCAACTTTTTATTGACGAACCGTATACCGCGTATCACCTTGACGCGATGCATGGGGTGGTGGAGCCAGTTGCGCCATCCTTGGGTTGTCAAAAGCTCTATCGCCGTGTGGCGCTGGTTCACTGATTTGGATTTGAGTGAGTCCCAGCAACAAACATTTGCCAGCGTGCATGAGTGCTTCACGCGTGAACTGCGACCAGGTTTGCGCCCCATTGATGCGGACCCAGCTGTGATGACCTCACCGTGCGACTGCATCGTGGGGGCGTGTGGCGAAATTCGTGATGGCGCGGTGTTTCAAGCCAAGGGCTTTCCGTACACCTTAGGCAGCTTGTTGAGTTCTCCAGAATTGATGCATCGCTGGTCCAGCGTGTTAGAGGGCGGCACATTTGTCACGATGCGTTTGACCAGCAGCATGTACCACCGCTTCCATGCGCCTAGCGATGCGCATTTAAGCCATGTAACCTACATCTCAGGTGATACATGGAACGTCAACCCTATTGCATTGACGCGTGTGAAAGAGCTGTTTTGCAAGAATGAACGCGCTGTGTTGCAAATGCAAACAGGCGATGGCGTGCCGTTTTTGATCGTGCCTGTGGCCGCGGTGTTGGTGGCGAGTATGCGGTTTCACGCCGTGGATGTGCTGTTGAACCTTCGCTACAAGGGTCCGAACGAGATTCCCTGCGATGCGCGCTATGTCAAAGGGCAGGAGATGGGGTGGTTTGAGCACGGCTCCACCATCTTGGTGTTTGTGCCAAAAGGCTTTGAATTGATCGATGGGATTGAGAGTGGCAAGCGAATTCGCATGGGCGAGCCATTGCTCCAAAGGCTTTGAGTGTTATTCAAGGGCAAGCATGCAGCCCATGGCGGCCATGAGCATCATGCCCAAACCACCGGCCATGCGATGGCCGTAACCTCGGCTACCGTTCACATACGATAAAAATATTTTGGACAGGGCACTTGCCGCCAAGATGGCCATGACACCCCAGCGCGCATAAGCCGATTGAATGGGGCCTTGAAAGCTCAATTGCGCAATGCTGAATGCAGCCGCATGAATTTCGACTAAGCCCACAAGCGCGGATGCTGCCAATGTACCGGAATCACCCATGATGCTTCTCAGCCAAGCAGAACAGAGCGTGACTGCGCTGATGGTGAGCGCAATGACCAACGCGTGCGATGCTTTGAAAGCATGGTGTGTGGATGGGAGTGTGAGGCTTCCTTGGATGTCTGTTTTTTGTATGAAATGAATCGCACAAATTAATAAAGCAAGGCCTCCCGAAATGAGGGGCCACTTGATGGACTGCATCAATACAGGGTTGCTTGTTCCCAGCACCATCGTGAACAAAATGAGTGAGGATAGGGTGGACAGCAATGCGGCGGCGCAGGCCGTTGATTCGAGTTCATGTTTTTCATGCGCTTTTCTTGCATAGGTTGCGACCGCAACAGTAGATGAAATGAAACCACTGAAAAAACCAGCCAATGGCAAACCCCAGCGTACACCCGATGCGCGCATGCAAACGTGGGCCACGATGCCAACGCCCATGATCAGCACCACAATCTTCCACATGGCGTAAGGATTGAGTGCATGCCACGGATCAATCGTCGTGGTTGGCAAAAGAGGCAGAACCACCAGTGCTGAGGCGCACAACATCAGTGCATCCTCCAACTCATGCTCAGTCAATACTTCTTGGCTGAAGCGTCGCATGGGTTTTTTGACAAACAGCAAACACGCCACAACAACGCCGATGGCTGCAGATAACGAGGCATCTTGCATGGCGAGCCCCGACAGAACCAACGTCAAAAGCAAGGCAAATTCACCGGTCATGCCTGGGTCTTGTTGCGCTGATTGACGATAACCAATAGCAACCAACACGCCTGTGATGATCAACGCGGTGACAAAAGTGGAGGGCCCGATGCTGAAGGTGAGCGCCCCTAACAAGCCCACAATTGCATGTGTGCGTACGCCTGCTTTCATGACGCCAGGTTTGTGCAAACGTTCGCGAACCGTGCCAATCAGCATGCCAATGCCTAAGGCGGTCAGTAGACCCATGAGTGATGCATTCCAATCCATTGGCGTATCTTAATGAGTGTGTGCATTCCTCACTTCAAATTCACAAGATGGTCATACAAGAAGTGTCTACTCGGTGCTAATTAAAAACCGAATGGGAGTTGTGAATGGTGTATGTCACAGCAGTTGTTGCCGCAGCATTGGCTTTCATCTTCATCAAGTTGTCGTTCAGCGTGATTGAGCTTAGAAAAATACACAAGGTGTCGATTGGCAGCGGTGGTGTCGATGCATTAGAGAGAGCGATGCGGACACATGCTAATTTTGCGGAATATGTGCCTTTGGGACTGGTGCTGATTGCGAGCTTAGAGGTCAATGGCGCACCATGGATGCTTGTTGTTGTGCTGGGGCTTTTCTTGGTGCTTGGGCGTTACTTTCATGCCAAAGGCATGCATGAAGATGGTTCGAATTTTGAAAATCGCGCGACGGGAATGAAATTCACATTGGTAGGGCTCGCTTTGTCGGCGTTTGCAAATTTGGTTTGGGTGGCTTATTCCTTGATTGTTTCTGCTCGGTTTGCTGTGAACGTGTATGTGAATTAAACGAACCCGTCACAAATGTCACACATTTGTCACGATCAATGGTCACACTCGATACCTGTTAGACAGGTGAAAAAATGACGACAGCCGCCACTGGCAAAGAGCCGCACACACACAAGACTTCAAAGGTTGAATGGTTAGACCGTGATTTGAGCTTGCTCGCCTTCAATGCGCGCGTGCTCGATTGGGCCAAGCGCGCAGAGGTGCCTTTGTTAGAGCGTTTGCGCTACCTGTGCATCGTCTCATCCAACCTCGATGAGTTTTTTGAAGTTCGCGCCGCGTTGCACAGCAGCGTGGCGCATCCCAAGGCACCGTTGGATGCTGCAGATACGCATGCGCAGCATTCACTCAGCCAAGTGGCTCACGCCTTGGTGGAAGAGCAATACACGCTGTACAACGATGTGCTCATGCCAGCGTTTGCCAAAGAGGGCGTGCGTATCTTGTCGCATGGCGATCGCACTTTGGCGCAGCACCAGTGGGTGAAGTCTTTTTTTGAGCGTGAAGTACGCCCCTTGTTGTTGCCTGTGGGTTTAGACCCTGCGCACCCATTTCCACAAGTGGCCAATAAGTCCCTCAACTTCATCGTGCGCCTGTCGGGCAAAGATGCATTTGGCCGTGACAACGAAATTGCGATTGTCAAAGTGCCGCGCAGTTTGCCGCGATTGATTGCCTTGCCTGAGAAGCTCTGTGGCAAGCGCCAGTTGTTTGTGTCCATCTCCAGCGTGATTCGCGCACATTTGAAAGACCTGTTTCCGGGGCGTGATGTGGGGCAGTTTTCGCAGTTTCGTGTCACCCGCCATTCGGATTTGTCCGTGGACGAAGAAGATGTGAAAAACCTGCGCACCGCGCTGCGCAAAGGCTTGGTGCATCGCAATTACGGTCAGGCTGTGCGCTTGGAGGTGTCGTCGGGCTGCTCAGAATATTTGTCTGAATTCTTGTTGCAGCAGTTTGAGTTGCCGCACTCGGCGCTGTACCGCGTGCATGGCCCTGTGAACTTGGTGCGCTTGAACCAATTGATTGATTTGGTGGACAACCCCAAGTGGCTGTTCCCGCGCTACACCGCCAGCTACCCGCAACAGATGGTGACCAATGGGTCTATCTTTGATCGTTTGCAAAGCGGTGATGTGATGATTCACCAGCCCTACGAAAGCTTTGATGGTGTGCTGGCGTTCTTGCGCGAAGCCGTGCGTGACCCCGATGTGTTGGCCATCAAGCAAACCATTTATCGCACGGGTGCTGACTCGGTACTGATGGAGTTGCTGCGCGAGGCGGTGCAACGCGGCAAAGAAGTGACGGTGGTGGTGGAGCTCAAAGCACGCTTTGACGAAGAGGCCAACATCAACTGGGCAGAGAAACTCGAATACATCGGTGCGCAAGTGGTGTACGGCGTGGTGGGGTTAAAGACCCATGCCAAGATGCTGCTGATCACGCGTCGCGAAGGTCGCAGCATTCGCCGCTATGCGCATTTGTCCACGGGCAATTACAACCCTCGCACGGCGAGACTCTATACCGATTTGAGCCACATCACCTGTGACCCCAAGCTCACGCAGGATGTGGAGAGCGTGTTTAACCTGCTGGCTAATCAAAGCAAGATTCCGCGTTTGAACAAGCTGATGATTGCACCATTCCATCTGCAACGCAGCTTGATTGATAAGGTGGAAAAAACAGCCCATGCCGCTGCACAAGGTGTGACCAGTCGCATCATCTTGAAGATGAACACACTCACCGATGAAAAGTTGATGGAAGCATTGGTGCATGCAGGCCAAGCGGGTGTGCAAATTGATTTGATCATTCGCGGTGCGTGTATGTTGCCCGCACAGCGCCCGGGGGTGACCGACAACATCCGTGTGCGCTCCATCATCGGTCGGTTCTTAGAGCATTCGCGTGTGTTTTATTTCCGCACTGGCAATGACGAGTCTTTGTATTTGTCGAGCGCCGACTGGATGAACCGCAACATGCTGCGCCGTGTGGAATTGGCATGGCCTGTGGAAGATGCCGCCTTGCGCCAACGTGTGATTGATGAATGCTTGGTGGCGTACTTGCACGACAACGTGGATGCCTGGAGTTTGAATGCCGATGGCCAATACACACGTGTGCAGCCCGCCAAGCCTAAGCGTGCATCGTCTAAAACAACGCAACCCACAACACCTGCGCCATTGCATGGCGCGCAAGCGGCGCTGATGGCGCTGCATGGCGCTAAGTTGTGAGGCTGTCACCGAAGGGCAAACCATGGACTTGATTTTGTGGCGTCACGCAGAAGCAGAAGTTGCCCCTGAGGGCGGTGACGATTTGTCGCGCTCACTCACCAAAAAGGGTGAGCGACAAGCCATGCGTATGGCTGCTTGGTTGGACCGTCATTTGCCAGAAGGCACCCGGGTGTTGGTCAGTCCTTCACGGCGTACCCAGCAAACGGTGTCGCCGTTGGGGCGTAAATTCAAATTGCGCGATGAGTTGGTGCCCGAAACCTCGGTGGAGGATGTGCTGACGCTGCTGAAGTGGCATCCAGAAACAGGGCCGCAACTCAAAGGGCCTGTGTTGTTGGTGGGGCATCAGCCTTACTTGGGCGAGTTGGTGGCCAAGCTGCTGGGCATGCAAGCGCACATATGCCCTGTGCGCAAGGGCGGCGTGTGGTGGCTGCGCACCCGCGTACGCGACGGTCAACCCCAAACGGTGTTGCTGACCGTCGCCTGTCCAGAACTTACTTCGAGCTCTTGGGACGACCGGTCTTGATGGTCGGTACGTTGCTCAATGCGGCTTTGAACTGAATGTCGCTCATGGCGGCGAGGGCTTTGACGCCAGCACGCAACAATTCGCTTTTCTTCACCGCTTGGCCGAGTTTGCCAGCGCGAACTTTCAGGCTGTCGATGACCACGTATTCATCCTTAGGGATGGTGAAGCTGTCGCGCACCAATTTTGGCTTTTTGACTTTGGCAGGTTTGACCGCTTTGACGGGCTTGACAGGTTGAGGTGTCGCCACTTTGACGGGGGCCTTCTTCACAGCCGTTTTACGCACAGGTTTGGCGGCAGCTTTTTTCAGCACTGGTTTTTTGGTCGCAGGTTTCTTGGCTGTTGGTTTAGTGGCTGCGCGTGATTTGACGGCAGCTTGAACGATGGTTTTTTGAGCGGTGGTACTCACTGTTCATTCCTTGAGAATTAAAAGAATAAACAGTTTATATTGTTTAAATGAAAACACCTAGTGTCATATATGTCACGACTTCGTCACAAACTCAAAAGTCCATGGCGTTTTGGCCCAAGATGTACTTTCTTGTTTGAGCAAATGCACCGACTGTGGAAAGTCTTGTTCCCAAGAGGTGGGCGCAATCAAGGTGATGCGCTGCTTGTGTTCATCGCAGTTCAGTCGCAAAGCTAGGTGTTCTGGGTCTTTGCGGGCGTGACACAGAATCAGACTCACGCGCAAGGCCATCAGCATCTTGGCGAATTCATCTTCTTGCAATTCGTTTTCGAGTTTTTTCAGCTTGCCGCGTTGGCCCAGCACCAGCAAGCCTAGGCGGTGCAGCTCTGGCATGCCAAAGCCCAGCAAATCGGCGTTGTCCAAGATGTAGGCACCATGCCTGTGGTAATCGCTGTGTGAGATGGCCACGCCCACTTCGTGCAGTTGCGCGGCCCAGCTTAGCTTGCGACACAAGCGCTCTAGTGTGTCTGCGTCGCTGTTTTTGGGCTTGACGTGCATTTGCTGCAGCAGGTGCACGGCCACGCGGCCCACGCGTTGGCCTTGTGCTGTGTCCACCGCAAACTTCACGGCTAAACGTTGGATGGATAAATCGCGGGTGTCGGTGTCGTGGTCCTCGCGGTCCACCATGTCAAACAACACGCCGTGTCTCAAGGCGCCTTGTGCCACGTACAAGGTCTTCACTTGTAGCAAGGTCATCAAAGCGCGTAGCACGCTCACGCCGCCACCAATCACCGCGCGACGGTCTTCTTTGAGGCCTTCGAGTTGCACCTTGTGGGCCAGGCCTGCGCGCACCAAGCACTTCACCAACCAGTCCAAGCCCTCTAAGCTGATTTCGCCTTCAGGAAAACCCGCCAGCGCCAAAATGTCTGCCACCGCACCCACCGTGCCCGATGCGCCATAGGCCTTTTGCCATTGGGTGCGGGGGTAGGTGGAGAGGGCTTCTTCCAGCACGGCTTGTGCGGCAATTTCGGCTTTTTTAAATGCTTGCTCGGTGAATTCCCCCGTGGGGAAATACTTCATCGACCACGCCACACTGCCCACGCGAAACGATGCAGTTTCGGTGGCTTCTAGGCCTTGGCCCAACACCAACTCGGTGGAGCGTCCGCCAATGTCGACCACCAAGCGACGCTCGTTGCTGCTGGGCAGCATGTGGGCCACACCTTGGTAAATCAGGCGGGCTTCTTCGGTGCCTGCAATCACCTCGATGGGAAAGCCCAAAATTTCGCAACCTTTTTTTAAGAACGCTTCACGGTTTTTGGCTTCACGCAGGGTTTGGGTGGCGACGGCGCGCACCTGTGATTTTTTGAAGCCAGACAAACGTTCGGCGAACCTAGCCAAACAATCCCAGCCACGCTGCATGGCTTCTTCGGTGAGGTTGCGCTCAGCGTCTAAACCATTGCCTTGTCGCACGGTTTCTTTGAGGTAGGCCACACGTTGAATTTGTCCATGGTCGTAGCGACCGATTTCAAGGCGAAAGCTGTTTGAGCCCAAATCAATCGCTGCGAGGAGTGTGCCGTGTTTCATAAAAACAATATTACCGTTTTTTTGTGACGAAAATATGTCATCGCTTTGTCATCAACGGGGCTTAAAGTTCGCCTCACTTTTTTCACTGAGGCTGCTATGAATACCTTTGACGAAAACGACCAACGCAACCATCCACGTCCGGATGACACAGATTTCAGCCGCATGGCGAACACCCTCTTGAGCCGCCGCCAGCTGCTGGGTGCAGCAGGGGCGGGCATGGGTTTGTTTTTGGGTGGGCAAGGTTTGGCGCAAGCCGCCAACGTCAGCAAGAACGCGGGTCCACGCATTGGCTTCGCGCCGATTGCTGCCAATGGCCTAGACACCATCACCGTGCCCGCAGGCTATCAGTGGCGCGTGTTGGCGTCGTGGGGCGATCCCATCCTGCCTGGTGGCACGGCGTTTGACGCCACTACGCGCGGCACAGCCATCAGCCAAGGTTTGTCCATCGGCGACAACAACGATGGCATGAGCTTTTTCAGCTTGGGTGCAGACCATGGCGTGATTGCGGTCAACAACGAATACGCCAATTACGAATACCTGTTTGTCAACGGCCGCTGCAGCAGCATCGAAGACACGCGCAAAGCGCAAGCCGCTCACGGTGTGAGTGTGTTTGAAGTACGTCGCGTGGGCGGCGTGTGGAAACTCCAACCGCAAGCCCGCTTGAACCGTCGCATCACGGCCAACACCGAAATGCGTTTGAGCGGTCCCGCCGCAGGCAGCGCTTTGTTGAAGACCCAAGCCGACCCCACAGGCACCGTGGCCTTGGGCACGTTCAACAACTGCGCCAATGGCCGCACGCCATGGGGCACGTACTTGACCTGCGAAGAAAACTTCAACGGCTACTTTGGCAGTGCCGAGGCCTTGCCCGACAACACAGCTTTCAAACGCTATGGCATCAGCGCCAAAGGTGCAGGTTTGAACTGGCATCCCTTTGATGGTCGATTCGATTTGGCCAAGAACCCCAACGAACCCAACCGTTTTGGTTGGGTGGTTGAGATTGACCCGATGGACCCCACCAGCACGCCCATCAAACGCACGGCCTTGGGCCGCGTCAAACATGAGAACGCCGAAGTGGTGGTGAACGCCGACGGCCATGTGGTGGTCTACATGGGAGACGATGAAAAGGGTGAGCACATTTACAAATTTGTCTCGGCCAAAAAGTTCGATGCCAAGAACGAATCAGCCAATCGCGATTTGCTGGACGAAGGCACCTTGTACGTGGCGCGCTTCACCACGGTGGATGGCAAAGCGCAAGGCGAGGGCGAATGGCTAGAGTTGACCCACGGTAAAAATGGCTTGACGGCAGAGGCGGGTTTCAAAGACCAAGCCGAGGTGTTGGTCCACACGCGTTTGGCTGCTACCGTGGTGGGTGCCACCACCATGGACCGCCCTGAGTGGATTGCGGCACACCCCACACAAGCGCAGGTGTATGTGACCCTCACCAACAACAGCGACCGTGGTACCAAGCCGAATCAAGCGGTGAACGGCCCCAACCCACGCGCCAAAAACGTGTACGGCCAAATCGTGCGTTGGACACCCAAAGGCAATGACCACACGGTCAACTCATTCACGTGGGATATCTTTGCGTTGGCAGGTAACCCCACGCTGCACAAAGACGCGTATGCAGGCTCGGCCAACATCACGCCCGACAACATGTTCAACAGCCCTGACGGTTTGGCATTTGACCGCGATGGCCGCTTGTGGATTCAAACCGATGGCGACTACAGCAACGCCAAAGACTTCGCAGGCATGGGCAACAACCAAATGTTGTGTGCCAACCCTGTGACGGGTGACATCAAACGTTTTTTGGTGGGGCCGGTGGCTTGTGAAATTACAGGCATTGCGTTCACGCCTGACCAGAAGACGATGTTTGTGGGTATTCAACACCCCGGCGAAAAGTTGGCGCCCTCACACTTCCCACAAGGGGGCGATGCCGTACCGCGTTCATCCATCATCGCCATCTCACGCCGCGATGGTGGCGTGGTGGGCGCTTAAAGATTTAAGCGTTTTCAGTGGCTCAAGGCCTCTAGCTCGGCGCGCACCTGCGCCAAGCTAGGGCGCTGGGCGGGTGTGTCGTGCAAGCACTGCTGCGCGATTTCTTTCAAAGTTTGAAGTTGCGTGCTATGTGATGAAGGCGTCGCTGCGTTGGCTTCTGCCTGCGCATCTGTCAGTGAATGAGCTGACGTGACATCGCACAGCTCAGCCAGCTCTTCCAGCAAACAGCCCAACGCACGCACTTCGAGTTTTTCCAAACCTTGTGCGAGTGCTGCATCGTTCACATCAAAAAATGCAGCGGCACCAAAGTCGCTCAGCAGGGCATCACCTGCTGCCGTGTGCAAGATGTTGTGCGCGTACAAGTCACCGTGCACGATGCCACGTGCATGCAAGTGCTGTGTGGCCGCTGCCATGCCGCGGGCCATGCGCAGTGTGGCGTGCCAGCCCAAGCGTTTGCCATCTGGATACACATCGCGTGTGCAGCTCTCTAAGCTCGGTGGCCCTGCGAGGTTGCCAAACTCTGGCGCAATCAGCGGCATGACCAAGGCTTGTTGGTTGTCTGGATGCTCGGTCACCCGTGCCATGGCCGACACCACATGCGGATGTGCGCCTGCGTGCATGCAAGCCGCCATTTCGCAGTCGGGCAAGCCATCGCTGGTGACGGCGCCTTTGAACAGTTTGACGGCTACGGTTTGTTCACCTTCTTCTGTGCGCAGCGTGGCTTGATGAATCACACCTGAGGCACCTTCGCCCAATGTGTGTTGCATACGCAGACGCGGCCATTCAATTTGAGGTGTGCGCGCATTGGCCAAAGCGCCTGCTTCTAGTGCGTGCGTGAATGGGTTGCCCGCAAACGCCAACCATGTGAGACGCGGCATATCCAATAACCAAGCCGGCAACTCTGTCAGTTGATTGGCTGAAATGCGCAACAACTCTAGGCGTGTGCATTCAGCCAGTTCGGTGGGGAGACTGCGTAGCTGGTTGCCCGCCAGCATCAGCTTTTGCATCTGCGTGCATTGCCCAATCTCTGCTGGCAATTCGGTGAGCGCGTTGTCGGTGAGGATGAGCCAACGCAGCAACGGCGGCAAAGCCTTGGGCGACACCTGCGCGATGCGGTTGGCTTTGAAACCCACCATGCTGAGCTGCTCACATTGGCCGAGCACTTCGGGCAATTCGGTGAAAGGGTTGTCCGAGCAAAAAATCACGCGCAGCTTGTGCAGGTGGGGCAGGTCGTCGGGCAAAGTGCTGAGTTGGTTGCCTGATAAATCTAGGATTTCCAGTGAATCAGCCAACTCAAAAATTTCGCGTGGAAATTCGGTCAAACCGCAGCGCAGTTGCAGGCGTGTGATGCCTGCTAGTTCACCGCTTCGCAGTTGTTCAAGTGTGTGCATGCTTCAGCGTAAGGAGTTAAAGCGGAATGAGCTTGACGGCCAAACCCACCAAGGCGCACAGAGCGATGACTTCCATCACGCCGCGTTTGTAGTGGAACAAGGCCACTGCCGCTGCGATGGCAATGAGTGCCGAGCGCACATCAAACGCACCTGCAAAACCTTCGGGCCACAACAGGTGGTAGCCAAAGAACAAAGCGAGGTTGAGCACCACGCCCACCACTGCGGCGGTGATGGCGGTGAGGGGCGCTGTGAACTTGAGGTTACGGTGCGTGCTCTCGACCAAGGGGCCGCCCGCCAAAATGAAAATGAACGAGGGCAGGAACGTGAACCATGTCACGAGGCACGCAGCTAAGGCGCCTGCGGCGAACAAACTCTCAGGTCCTAGCAACGCTTTGACATACCCACCGACGAACGCCACAAAGGCCACCACCATGATGAGGGGACCCGGTGTGGTTTCGCCCAAGGCCAAACCGTCCATCATTTGTGTAGGCGTGACCCAGCCAAACTGGCTGACTGCGCCTTGGTACACATAGGGCAACACGGCATACGCGCCACCAAAGGTGAGCAACGCCGCTTTGGTGAAGAACCAACCCATTTGCGTGAAGCTGTGTTCCCAACCAAACGCCGCGTACAACACGCCCATGGGCACGGCCCACAACACGGCACCGGCCAGCAGCACTTGCATCAAACCTGCGTAACTGAAATGCGCGTGTGCAGGCGTGGGCGTGTGGTCGTCAATCAAGGCAGGGCCATACGAAGCGTTGGAGGCACCATGCCCACCGCCGGTTTGAAAGGTGTGTGGCGATATGCGTCCACCCACATAACCCACGGCAGCCGCCACACCCACGATGAGCGGGAAAGGCAAATCGAGTGCAAAGATGGCCACAAACGATGCCGCAGCAATGGCCCACAACACCTTGTTCTTCAACGCACGTGAACCAATGCGATGTGCCGCTTGCACCACGATGGCCGTGACCGCAGGCTTGATGCCAAAGAACAAACCCGCCACCCAAGGCACATCGCCAAACGCGATGTACACCCACGACAGTGCAATGAGAATGGCCAAGGACGGCAACACAAACAACGCGCCCGCCACCACACCGCCCCAGCGCTTGTGCATGAGCCAACCGATGTAGGTCACCAACTGTTGCGCTTCAGGCCCTGGCAGCACCATGCAGTAGTTGAGCGCGTGCAAGAAGCGTCGCTCAGACAACCAACGGCGGCGCTCCACCAATTCTTGATGCAGGATGGCAATTTGCCCCGCAGGCCCCCCAAAGCTGATGAAGCCGAGCTTGAGCCAAAACCAAAAGGCTTCAGCCATACCGACCGCCGTAGGCGCTTGCATGTCGGGTGACTCGTTTTGCTCTGATGTGTTGTGTGAGGTTTGGGTCATGTGAGTGAGGTGTGATGTGTGGGTCGAAGGTGCTCAAGCTTTGAGCTTGAACCGCGTGGCATCTAAAAACTTGGCCAATCGCGCTTCGATGGGCAAGGGCTCGCCATGCCATTGTGCGGCCAGCAATTCACCGCACAGCAAGCCCAGTGTCAAACCGCGCGAGCCCATCGCCGTATTCATGTACAAGCCCTCGGGTGCGTTGGGCACACGGCCCGTCATGGGCAAGCGGTCATGCACGCCGCAGCGCACACCGGCCCAGCCGTGCACGCGTGGGGCGTGGGTGCCCACGGTGGCAAACAAGGGGGCCAGTGCAGCGGCTGTGTCTGGCTCTAAAGCCTGCAAGCGTTCTAAGTTTTCTGCGTGGTCGGCATCGAGCAAGCGTGCATCGCCGTTGATGCGGTCATAGGTCGCGCCGGTGTACCAAGCGGGGCCATCGGACGAGGTGATGTTGTGCACAAAGCTGCCATTGCCGTTCACCGGTGTGACGGGCATGGACGCACCTACAGGCACATCGGCCATCAAGCCCCAAGAAATTTGCCCGCGCAGTGGGTTGATGCGTGGTGCGCTGCCATCTTCTGTGGCGGTGGCAATCAGTGCCGCAGAGCCGGGGCCTGCTGCTAACACCACGCGCGATGATTCAGCGAGCACCCTGCCACCTTGCTGAAGGTGCCACTTGGATGCCTCGTGCTTCTCGTGCGTGATGCATTTCAGCGCATCCACTTTCGCGTTGCCTTGCCAACGAATGTTGGGATGGTCGAGCAAGGCACGCACCAACTGTGCAGGCCGTAGCCATGCGCCGTGTGGGTGCCAGTACGCATCATCGGGGGCAGGCGGTGGTGCCTTGTGTGTCCAGTCGTCGGCGGTGTGGGCGTGTTCATTGAGCCAGCTCAGTGGCACACCACCGCGTCGGGTTTTACCGGGCAGACGGCGTTCACGCACGCCAGTGCAACCCCAATCCACGCCTTCGGTCAGTAGCCCGCGCATGGTTTGTTCCATCAACCGCAAGCCCGCACGCGAGAGGCGCGATACGCCGCTGTCGTCGTGCGAGGTGTGCGGGGCCACCACGCCCACGGGCAAGCCCGATGCACCCGCAGCAGGCGCATCACCTGCATCGAGCACCGTGACTTGCCAACCACGTTCGGCCAATGCACGTGCGATGCCTGCACCAGCAATGCCTGCACCGATGATGGTGACGGTGCGCTCCTTCAACGCAGGCGTGTCGACAGGCGGAGTGCACGGGCCAGTGGGGTGTGCGCGCAGTAGGTCGGAAAACTCGGGCCAGTCTTCATGCGCGCCCACGCAGAGGGTGAGCGCTAAGCGGGCATCGCCCATCAACGCAAACCGCAAGCGATGGATGCCAGGCAGCAAGCCCCAGCATTGTTCGGCCAGTTGTTGGGCGAGTGAAAGAAGCTCTGGGTGTGTAGCGGCAGCTGTTAGCAACGCCTTTGCTTGCAACGGCTGTGCGGTGTGCGCCACCACATGCAAATGGGTAGGCCGTGCCGCATCAACCGCCCAGTTGTGCCACAGACGTAGAAAAGCCAGCTCGTCAAAGCTGGCTTGGGTGTGGCACCAGCTGTGACAGCCGTGCCATGCGTTCTCGCTGACCACGCAGTGTTAAGCGCTCGGCGGTACGTAGCCTTGCACGGCGTCCGCGCCGTCGCCAAAGAAATGTTTTTCCATTTGACGCTTGAGGTATTCACGGGCGCGCAGGTCGGCCAAGTTCAAACGGTTTTCATTCACCAACATGGTTTGTTGCTTGATCCAATCGGCCCACGCTTGTTTGCTGACGTTTTCATAAATGCGCTTGCCCAACTCGCCTGGGTAGGGTGGCAAATCGAGGCCCTCTGCTTGCGAGCCGAGTTTGATGCATTGAACGGTGCGTGACATGTGATGTGCTTCTCTGTGATGAGGGTTAAAAACTTCAGGCAAGACTGTAGCAATATTTAAATCACCCTGAAATGGTGGGTGCCATCGCGTGCGAGCTGTTCGACCAAACCAAACTCCCAGTTGAGGTAGCCCTGCATGGCTTCCACAGGATTGTTGGTGCCTTCATAGGGGCGGCGGTAGCGGTCCACGCGCTCGACCGCCATTTGGTGGTCGCCGGTTTGTAGCTTGCCACCTGCGGCCAGCCAAGCAGCGTTGCCACCTTCGAGCCACACCACATCCACGCCTGCTTTGGCCAGTGCTTGCACATCAGCCACCGCAAAGCGTGACACGCTGCCGTTTTGGCAGGTCAACACATAGCGGTAGCCTTTGTGGGCGGCGGTGAGTGATTCTTTGAGCTGCGTGCGCAGCACCCACCACGCGCTGTGGATGTGGCCTTGGATGTATTGGGCGCTGGTGCTGAAGTCCAGCACCACGGTGTGGCTGTTGCGGTCGGCCAGCCAAGCTTTGACTTGCTCCACGTTCACGGACGTGACCTTGCCTTGTGTCTCAGGTACTCGCTGCGGCGGTGTGTCGGTGTGTGTGAAGTCTTCGGCGGTGAGGCCTGCCACCACATACACCTCCCAGCCCATTTGGGCCAGCCATGAGGCGCTCATATTGGCGCGTGCGCCATCGGTGTCGCACAGCACCAAGCGCGCGCCGCGAACGGCGGCTTGGTGGTCGGTCTCTTGCACCAGTTGGCCGCCGGGGGCGCTGCGTGCACCGGCCACATGGCCCGCTGCGTATTCTTCGGGGGTACGCACATCAAAGAAATAGGTGGTGCGTGTGTTGTCTGCCAGCCAAGTGTTCAGCTCATCCATGCGCACACGCTTCACCCCCGCACGCATGGCCACCGCAAACGCGCTGGCAGCGGCTTTGGTGCGGGTGGCATCGTCCACTTCAGGAAAATGCGCCTTCGCGCCTTTGACCAATTCTTGGCCTGCCAAGGTCCAACCAATCGTGCCGTTGCGCAGGGCGCTCACGGGGTTAGGTATACCTGAGTTGATGAGCGACTGCGTGCCAATGATGCTGCGCGTGCGGCCTGCGCAGTTGACGATGATGCGCGTGGTGGCGTTTGGCGCAAGTGCACGCGCACGCAACACCAGCTCAGCCCCAGGTACGCTGATGCCGCTGGGAATGCTCATGGTTTGGTATTCGTCAAACCGGCGTGCGTCCATCACCACCACATCTGCTTTGGAATCGATGAGGGCTTTGACTTCTTGCGCTGACAGCGAGGGTGTGTGGCGCTTGGACTCGACCAGCTCACCAAAGGATTTGCTGGGCACGTTGACATCGCGGAACACTTCACCACCTGCGTCTTGCCAGCCTTGGAGGCCACCGGCGAGCAGATGCACGTTGGTGTAGCCCATGCGTTTCAAGGTGCGGGCTGCGGGCAAGGCAAGGTCGTCCCCATTGAAGGCAGTGCCGTACACCACGATGAAGGTGTCTAGGCGAGGGATGCGCGTCCATGCATCGGCTTCGATGCGACCCAGTGGCAAGTTGGCTGCGAACAATGGGTGGCATTGGGCGAAGGGATCTTCCTCGCGCACGTCGAGGATGGCGATTTCTTGGCGCTGCAAGAGGGTTTCGCGAATGTGGGCAAAGGCTGCGGATGGAAATTCTTTTGGCGCTTCAGCCTTGGCATTGCTGTAGCCAGAAATAAATTCTTTCACCGTGCCGTCTTCATGGAACACATGGCGACTGACCTTGCCAATGTTGGCGCCATACACATGGATGCTGATGGAGGCTTGGTCACTCAGCGCGTTCCACACGCGATGCACATCGCCAATGGTGGGTGACACGGCTTCGACATGGCCTGGCTCCAAGCGAGTTTGCTCGCCGCTGGGCTGCCAATGGCCTTGCGCATTTTTGGCAAAAGGCTGGCACAGCTCGGCACCGCGCAACATGCCAATCAAGCCCCACACGGTGTGGTCGTGGATGGGCGTGGCTTGGCCGGGTCCCCATACAAAACTCACTACCGAAAAACGGTCGTCGGGGTCGGCATAGAGCAAGAACTGTTGGTAGCGCTCGGGGTTGGGTTGGGCGTAGTCGTCAGGCAGCCAATCGTCTTGGGCCACCAGCTCGGCCAGCAAGGTTTTGCCACGCGCCAGAATGTCGGCTTCGTCAGAGGTGCTTTTGAGTAAGGCATCCAGTTTGGAGACGAAGTTGTGTAAACGGGGTGTATCGGCGAGCTGTGGCGTGCGTAAAGTCATGGCTTTGTGTCGTGTAATGTGCGGTTTTCGCGCTTGGAGCGATTGTTTCACAGCGACAATCAAACCTAGCCCCTTTGGAGACAGTTGTGTTTGTAAAACTTTTGGATAGTCCTCGCCGCGTTTGCTTGTTTATTTTCTTGGTCTGCGCTGGTTTGCTGAGCTTTGGCATGTATTTGCAGCATGTGGTGGGCTTAGAACCGTGCCCCATGTGCATCGTGCAGCGCTATGTGATGGTGCTGATGGGTTTGGTGGCCTTGCTCGGTGCGAGCGTGTCAGGCCGAAAAACCTCGCTGGTGATCGGTAGTTTGTTGGTGCTGCTCGCAGGCAGCGGTGCCTATGTGGCGGCACGCCAAACATGGTTGCAGTGGTACCCGCCCGAGGTGGTGTCGTGTGGCCGTGACTTCTACGGCATGATTGAAACTTTCCCGCTGCAACGCGCCATCCCCATGATTTTCAAAGGTGGTGGTGATTGCTCGAAAGTGGATTGGACTTTTCTGGGCGGCTCGATTGCCAACTGGTCGTTTGTGGCGTTTGTCGGTTTGGGTTTGTTGGCTTTGGCGGCGCTCGTGCACATGCTGCGCCAACCGGTGACAGATGACACGAACAACTTAGACGGCATGGTGCTTTAAGTCATGATGGCTAGAAAAAACGGGGCTTGTGAGCCCCGTTTTTTTATGACAATTTCTTCACCAAGACCAAGCTCTTGCGGTCCCAGTTGTATTTGCGCTTGCGTGCCTCTGGCAACCAGTCGGGGTCGACCTGCACAAAGCCGCGTTTCAAGAACCAGTGCTTGGTGCGTGTGGTCAACACAAAAATGCTCTTGAGTCCTTTGTTGCGCGCGCGTTGTTCGATGCGTTTCAACACCTTCTCGCCATCGCCTTGGCCTTGCGATTGAGGTGACACGGTGAGTGCTGCCATCTCCGCAGTTTGGGCTTCGGGGTAGGGGTAGAGTGCCGCGCAGGCAAAGATCACGCCGTCATGTTCGATGACGGTGTATTGACCCACATCGCGTTCAATTTCATTGCGGTCACGCTTGACCAAGGTGCCGTCTTTTTCAAACGGCTCAATCAGTTGCAAGATGCCGCCCACGTCTTCGTGTGTGGCTTCGCGCAGGCTCTCCAGCTTTTCGTCCACCACCATGGTGCCGATGCCGTCATGCATGTACACCTCCAGCAGCAGCGAGCCATCCACCGCAAACGGCAAGATGTGGCTGCGCTCCACGCCTGTCTCGCAGGCCTTCACGCAATGCTGCAAGTAAAACGCGATGTCCGATGGATTGGTGGTATGGGGCAGGGTGGCCAGCAGTTGTTTGGCCGCATCCAAAGGCAATTCGGTGTCGATGGGGTTGTCTTCGCTCTCGGGCTCCATGGGGCGAATGCGAATGCCGGGTGTCTCGGTCACAAACAACAGCTTGTCGGCTTGCAGCGCCGTGGCCACGGAGGTTGCCACTTCTTCCATGGTGAGGTTGAACGCTTCACCAGTGGGCGAGAAGCCAAATGGCGAGATGAGCACCATCGAACCCGCAGCCAGCGTTTGGGTGATGCCCGCCACGTCCACCTTACGCACGAGGCCTGAGTGTTGAAAGTCCACGCCGTCCAAGATGCCCACAGGGCGAGCGGTGATGAAGTTGCCAGAAATCACGCGCACGGTGGCGCCGGCCATGGGCGTGTTGGGCAGGGCTTGGCTGAACGCCGCTTCAATTTCAAAGCGCAGTTGGCCCGCGGCTTCTTGTGCGCAGTCGAGTGCCACGCCGTCGGTGATGCGCATGCCGTGTGAGTAGTGGGGCACATGGCCTTTGGCGGCCAGCTGCTCGTTCACCTGTGGGCGAAAGCCGTGCACCAACACAATGCGCACGCCCATGCTTTGAATGAGCGCCAAGTCTTGCGCCAAGTTGGGCAGCTTGCCTGCGGCAATGGCCTCGCCCGCGATACCGACCACAAAGGTCTTGCCGCGATGCATGTGGATATACGGCGCGACCGAACGGAACCAAGGCACAAAGGTGAAGTCAAAAACGGCGGACATGTGGGCTGGTTTGTGGCGGGTAAGTGGGTGAGCGTTCTCGGTGCAAGCCGGACGGGGATAATTGCGGATTGTCTATCAAGTTAGTGCCTGTTTTGTCCACGCCCGTTCCCTTCCAGATTGAATTTCCAGAATCGTTGCCCGTCTCGGCCAGACGCGAGGAAATCATGGCTGCCATGCAGGCCCACCAAGTGGTCATCGTGTGTGGCGAAACGGGCTCGGGCAAAACCACGCAGTTACCCAAAATGGCGCTGGCACTTGGTCGCGGGCAGCGACCAAGCTCCGATGATGTAAGAGGGCAAGGGCGCGAGCTGGGGGCCAACCCCAAGCCTGGTCAGCGCAAACAAATCATCGGCCACACCCAGCCTCGCCGCATTGCTGCCAGCTCGGTGGCTAAACGCATTGCCGAAGAGCTCAAAACCCCGCTGGGTGAAGTGGTGGGCTACAAGGTGCGCTTCCAAGACCGCTTGAGCAAAGACGCCTCGGTCAAGCTGATGACCGACGGCATCTTGCTGGCCGAGACGCAAAACGACCCGCTGCTCAAAGCCTACGACACCCTCATCATTGACGAGGCCCACGAGCGCAGCCTGAACATCGACTTTTTGCTGGGCTACTTGCGCGAAATCTTGCCGCGCAGGCCAGATTTAAAAATCATCGTCACCTCGGCCACGATTGATGCGGACCGGTTTGCGCAGCACTTTGCGTCGGCCAAGGGGCCTGCGCCGGTGTTGATGGTGTCGGGCCGCACCTTTCCGGTGGAGATGCGCTACCGCCCGTTTGAAGAAAAGCGCGACTACGACCTGAACAACGCCATTGCCGACGGCGTGGATGAGCTGTGGAGCAACCCGTCGCAGCAGGGCGACATCTTGGTGTTCTTGCCGGGCGAGCGCGAAATTCGCGAAGCAGCAGACCACTTGCGTGCGCACCTGAGCCACAGCCCTGTACTGCGCGGAGCGGAGGTGTTGCCGCTGTTTGCGCGCCTGTCGCAAGCCGAGCAAGACCGCGTGTTTGATAGCCACAGTGGCCGTCGCATCGTGCTGGCCACCAACGTGGCTGAAACCTCGCTCACCGTGCCCGGCATTCGCTATGTGATTGATGCAGGCACCGCACGCGTCAAGCGCTACAGCTGGCGCAGCAAAGTGGAGCAGCTGATGGTCGAGCCCATCAGCCAAGCCGCAGCCAACCAACGCGCAGGCCGCTGCGGCCGTGTGGCCAACGGCATTTGCATCCGCTTGTATGACGAGGTGGATTTCAACGGGCGAACCAAATTCACCGACCCTGAAATTTTGCGCAGCTCGCTCGCGGGTGTCATCTTGCGCATGAAGTCCCTGCACCTTGGCAACGTCGAGCAGTTCCCGTTCCTCGAAGCGCCGCGCCCCAAAGCGATTGCCGATGGCTACCAGTTGTTGAGCGAACTCGGTGCGGTGGATGACGACAACGAGCTGACCCATGTGGGCCGCGAGTTGTCGAAGCTGCCACTAGACCCGCGCGTGGGTCGCATGATTTTGGAAGCGCGTGAGCGCAATGCGTTGGATGAAGTGCTCATCATTGCCTCGGCCCTGAGCGTGCAAGACGTGCGTGACCGCCCGATGGAAGCACAAGCCGCGGCTGACCAAGCGCATGCCAAGTTTGATGACGACAAGAGCGAGTTCAGCGGCTACCTCAACCTGTGGAAGTGGCTTGAAAACTCACGCGGCGGCAAGCCCCATGTGCCTGCGAGCGTGAAGCACCAGCTGGCCGTCAAACAACCGCAAAGCCAACAAAAGTCTGGCAAACCAGCCGTGGGCGTGACGGGCCACTCGGAACACAAACTTAGCAACCGCCAATACGAAGCGCTGCTGCGCCAAAACTTCATCAACGTGCGCCGTGTGCGCGAATGGCGCGACACGCACACCCAGCTGCTGACGGTGGTGACCGAACACAAATGGCGCATCAACACCTTGCCTGCCAGCTACGAGCAATTGCACCTGTCGATGTTGGCGGGTTTGCTGGGCAACGTGGGCTGCAAGCTCGAAGACGACGAGGCGTATTTGGGTGCACGCGGCATCAAGTTTTACCGTCACCCCGGTGCGCACTTGCGCAAAAAACCGGGCCGCTGGATTGTGGTCGCCGAGTTGGTGGAAACCACGCGCTTGTTTGGCCGAGGCATTGCCGCGATGGAGCCACAGTGGCTAGAGCAGGTGGGTGGCCATCTGTTGAAAAAACAATTGCTAGACCCGCATTGGGAAAAAAAAGCAGGCGAAGTCAAAGCACTGGAGCGCGCCACGCTTTACGGCTTGGTGGTCTACAACGGCCGCCGCGTGAGCTACAGCAAAGTGGACATGGTGGGTGCGCGCGAAATCTTCATTCGCGAAGCGCTGGTGGCGGGTGAGCTCGATACCAAGCTGCCGTTCCTCGCGGCTAACCAAAAGCTCATCGCGCAAGTGGAAGAGCTGGAACACAAGTCGCGCCGCCAAGACGTGTTGGTGGACGACGCGCTGATTTACGCTTTTTACGACCAGCAGCTGCCCGCCGATGTGTGCAGCTTGGTCACGCTGGAGCATTGGTACCGCGAAGAGGTCAAACGCCAGCCAAAGCTCTTGTGCCTGAGCCGTGAAGAGCTGATGCGCCACCAAGCGGCGGGCATCACCACGCAGGCGTTTCCCAAAACATTGCGCATGGGCGGTGTGGACTGCACGGCTGACTACCTGCACGAACCCGGCGATGCCAAAGACGGCCTGACCGTGACCGTGCCGCTGTTTGTGTTGAACCAAGTGAGCGAAGAGCGCGCTGAGTGGTTGGTGCCGGGCATGCTGAATCAAAAGGTGCATGCGCTTTTGAAAACGCTGCACCAAAAGCCACGCTCACGCCTAGTGCCTCTGCCTGAGAGTGCAGCACGGTTGACCGATGCTTTGTCGGCAGACACGGTGTTTGGCTCTGGCCCTTTGGTGGATGCTTTGCTTAAGCTGGTGCGCGATGCCACGCAAGTGGATGTGAAGCGTGCAGATTTCAAAGTCGACATGTTGCCGCCGCATTTGTTCATGAACTTCCGCGTGGTGGATGAGCATGGGCGGCAGTTGGGGCATGGGCGCAACTTGGGGGCTTTGAAAGCGGAGTTGGGAAGTCAGGCTCGGGGGGCGTTTCAGGCGTTGGCTGCGTTGAAAGGTGTGGGCACTCTTTCGGGTTCTGTTGTGGTCGTTGACGGTGCTGCGGCGTCGGCTGATGGAGAGCAGCGGGTTCCTCATGCTTTACAGAAATCGTCACCCGCTGCTCCCCATCAGTCAACACCTTCTGGTCGTGGTGCGTCTGTCTCTGGTGCTGCCGCTTCTTCGCCTGCGGAGCTGCGCTACACCAGCTGGACTTTTGGTGAACTGCCTGAGCTGATGGAAATCACCAAAGGCAAACAAACCCTCATTGGTTTTCCTGCGCTGGTGGATGTGGGTGATGCCGTGTGCATTGAAGTGTTTGATGAGCCTGAGGTGGCTGCTACCAAACACCGAGCGGGTTTGCGCCGTTTGTTTGCCATTCAAATCAAAGACGCGCTCAAGTACCTTGAGAAGAACTTGCCTGACTTGCAAAAAATGTCGGTCGCGTACATGAGCTTGGGCACGAGCGACGAACTCAAACAACAAATACTTGATGTGGCGCTGGATCGCGCTTTTCTGCTTGACCCACTGCCCACGAGCGAGACCGATTTCAAACGCCGCTTAGACGAAGGGCGAGGGCGTTTGACGCTCATTGCCAACGAAGTGGCGCGCTTGGCAGGCACGGTGCTCACCGAGTTCGCAGCCGCCAGCCGCAAAGTGAAGGACATCAAAATCAGTCCCGACAGCGTGGCAGATGCAGCGCAACAGTTGCAACGCTTGGTGGGCAAACGCTTCATCGCCGACACACCCTACACACAACTGCAGCACTTTGCGCGCTACCTCAAAGCTGTGGTGCTGCGCTTAGATAAATTGCGTGCCGATGCGGCGCGTGACACTACAAAACTGGCCGAGCTCAAACCGCTGGAACAAAAATATTGGCGCCTTGTGGCTGAACGCAAAGGCGTGACCGATGCGCGCATGCAAGAGTTCAGGTGGCTGCTGGAAGAGCTGCGCGTGAGCTTTTTTGCGCAAGAGCTGCGCACGCCCCAGCCGGTGAGTGTGAAGCGGCTGGATAAGGCTTGGCAGCAGTTGAGTTATTAATTTTTCCAGCTGTGACGACGCTCTAAGTTTTTCACATGCGCTAAGTCTGTTTCGCCAGTAATTGCAAGACGCGTAGCTTCAAGTCGGCCAACGCAGAAGTGCAAGCGATTCAATGAGATGGATTCATCGCGATGGCTGCGTAGATATTCAATGAGTTGGGAGATTGTGAATACTTCGGGTGGAACTTCGGTTTTAAATTTTGCTTTGCCTGTGAAAACTACCAAAGATTTGATAGAGCTTGGGGGCAAAAAGTCGAGAGCGTTTCTCACAGCTTCGACATGTCGAATGTTTTGAAAAATTGGGTTTTGAAACTTGAATTTCTTACGAAATAAAACCTGTGTCCAAGTCGCTTGTTTTGCATTTGCAAATATCCAGCCGCTGTAGTCTTTCGTCTCTATGACAAAAACACCAAAGCGAGATATCAAGATGTGGTCAATTTGTGTTGTTCTATCCTTGAGTTTTAGAGTGATGTGGTTCAGTAGGTGATAGTCAGGGGATTTGAAATTTGACTGAATTGCTAGTGAAACTAAAGCTTCTCCACGGTTTTGAAATGTAGACGTTCTGTAGCGAGCGTGGTAGTGCCTAAGCACATAGCTAATTGCAAGCGCAAGTGCGAAAAGTAAATAGAAATTAGAGGTCATGCCTGTGGAGCGTCTTCAATTTCAAGAATGTGCAGCCTCAGTGCAAGACCGCCAGTGCCGCCTCCGGTGCTTTGTCCAAAATCTTGAGCAAGGCCTTGGCTGCACCCGTTGGGCTGCGTTTACCTTGCTCCCAGTTGCGGATGGTTTCTAGCGACACATCAATGCGCGTGGCAAATTCGGCTTGGCTAAAGCCCAAGCGGCGGCGTACACGGCGTGCAAATTTGGCTGCGTCTTGCATGGCGGCTACGTCGTCTTCTGCTGCGTGCACTGCAATTTGCGTTTCAGTGGTGGCGTCAACCTTGGTCGTGTTGACCCGACCCATGCGTTTGGTGCTGGGGGTGTTGGGTTCAATCTTCATGCGTACCGTTTTCATAGTGCTTGACCTCTCGTGAATTGGCTTTGCGAGCTGAGATGATGCGTGCGGCTTGCGGGCGAGGGGTGTAGACCACCACAAATATCCGTGAGTCGATTGAGCCTAGCAACTGAAAGCGTTCTTCACCGTAGCTGTGTCGCAGGTCTGCGCGGATGAGGCGGTTCGGGTCGAAGAAAGCTTGGGCTGCATAGGTAAAGTCAAAACCGCGTTTGTCAAAACAAGCATCGCTTTTGGCTTCATCCCATTCGAAATTCATGGCAAGTGTAGGTCATTGGCCGACCTTTGGCAATCCCCCAAAAGTCGATTTGGGTTAGGTCGAACTCTGTACCCTTGGTGATTGAGCATGCAGAGTTTGTACTTCTGTACAGGCTAGGGCGATGTAAGCGGCGATCACGCATATCGAAATGGAATCGCCTGTTTTCAATCTCAGCGCGATTTTTTCACCGCACCAAACGGACAGTGATTGGGCCTTGGTCCCACTTGCGGGTGCAGTCGACAGGTGTTGGGGCGTTGGTCGTACACGGTGCAGCGGCGGGTTTTGGCATCTAAGAATTGGCAGTCGCCGCTGGCACGGCGGGCGAGGGTGAAGATGCTGTTCTTGAAATTGAAATGCTCAATCAGACCCGCCTTGCTTAAGCGTTTGGCGATTTGTTTGGGTTCTTCGTGTTCGGCTTCAAAGGGGTCGACCAGTTCTAAGCGCACCAAGTCTGGCAGCTTGACTTCGACGGGCATGGTGCAGCAGTTGGCAGCGCAGGTGTCGCACAGGCCGTTGCGATAGCGTGTCCAGGTGTCTGGGCGGTCCACATCGACCACTGAAATGGGCGATCTCATAGTTCGGGCGCCTTGTAAACCAGCACTTTGAGCGCGCGTTCGGGCGACACATCGGCAAACACCGCGGGGTTGGGGACGCGTTGTTCAAACATAAGTTCTGGGGCGAGTTCTTGCATTTGATCTTGCAAAAAAGAGAGGCCCAGTTCGGGGGCATTGAGGCACAACAAGGCGTGCCCGCCAGGGGCTAACAGTTCTGGCAAACGGCGCATGAGGCGGGCGTAATCTTTGGTGGCTACAAAGCTGCCTTTTTGGTAGCTGGGCGGGTCCACGATGACCAGTCCGTAGGGACCGCTGCGTGTGATCTTGCCCCAAGTTTTGAAAATGTCGTGCGCTAAAAAACTGGCCCCCGAGTGCAGGCCGTTGAGCTGATGGTTTTGCTGGCCTGTGGCCAGGGCACCATGGCTCATGTCCACGTTCATCACGTGTTTGGCGCCGACTTGTTGTGCCACGACGGAGAAAGCACAGGTGTAGGCAAACAGGTTGAGCACTTTGAGTTTGGGATGTGTGGCCACATGGTTGCGAACCCAGCGGCGGCCTTCGGCCATGTCGAGAAATAGGCCGTGGTTTTGGCCTTTGAGCACATGCACCCGAAACCGTGTGCCTTCTTCGGTCACCACATGGGGGTCAGGCACAGCGCCGCTCATCAGTCGAGTTTCGGTTTGGCTTTCATGGCGGCATTGAAACACCCAGTTCAGGGGCTGCTAAGGGGCGATGTG
>Ga0213920_1000277_pt1 | contig 46639 bp, 63 predicted proteins | sample McNCre1117MG_FD_161054 | JGI IMG/M metagenome (GOLD analysis project Ga0213920, IMG submission 161054) | Freshwater microbial communities from McNutts Creek, Athens, Georgia, United States - 11-17 MG | ecosystem: Environmental > Aquatic > Freshwater > Creek | place: USA: Georgia | collected...
CGTGCCCGTCAAGACGACCACCATAGGTCGTGGGGCGGCAGTCTTCACGTAACGCATCAAACGTCTCGTGAGCGCTGCCCGGCGATTCTTCAATCGATGCGCCTCATCGAGGATGAGCAGGCGGGGCCGAAGTCGATAAAGCGCCTCGTCGTCAAGGCTCAACTTCTCATATGCCAGAATCTCGACCCGCGCTGGCACGTGCCAATCACGAGCATATGCGGGCAACTCGTCGAGCACCTGCTCGCGAAGTTTTGCCGGTACCAGTAGTAGGAAATTCGGCTCGCCTAGGACTGTCGGGGCGAGCAGAGAAATCAGAGACTTCCCATGCCCGCACCCAATCGCTCCTACGAGGCCCTTCTGCTTCCAAATTTCCGACAGCGCCCACGCCTGTGCCGGCCGTAATCTCGCGTACTCGTTCCGTCGGAGGGCTTTTGATAACGCCTCGACGAGGCCTGGCGGGCACCGCGGAGCGCGGCGAGGCAGCGCAGACACGCGAGAAAACTCGGAGCTTGCGCGGACCTCACCAGCGCCCCGAGGCGCAAACGGATTCACTTGCCCGACGACCCGAAACCCTTCCCCCCACGTGCAGTGGACGAGAGGTCATTGTCGCAAGACGTGAAAACGACGGGGACTAGACGGTGAAATACTAGCTGCGCCACGCGGGTCCCTGGCTCCAAAAAATGACCATGCTCGCTTAGGTTTTGCACGATCGCGCAGATTTCACCGCGGTAGTCTGCATCGATCGGCGGGCTGTGAACGTGCAAGCCTTGCAAAGCATGGCCGCTTCTGGGCCTGAGCTCCGCCCAAAGATCTGGCGGCATTTCCAAGGCAAAGCCTAGCGGGATTCTGCGAACCTCCCACGGTGCGAAATATACGACCTCAAGTGCTCGCACGTCCCACCCTGCTGCTGTGTCATATGCTTGTGTGGGTACTGTCGCTTGGGGATGCAGTAATTTGATGCGAATCACGAGCACCCCGTCGTTCCACCGCAATTCAGACAGCGGTAACAAGTTCCGTTCCTTACGGTGATGTTGCCGCACGCGCCACAGACTGGCGCGTCAGAGGATGACGAGGCGGGCGCGGAGGTTGGAGGAACTTGCGCCAGGTCGGACATCTTCAAATATTCAACGCCCAACACGCGGAACAGATAGTCGACGATCGACGTCGCAAACTTGATGTTGGGGTGGCCTTCTACAAGTCCTTGCGGCTCAAAGCGCGTAAAAGTGAAGAGGTCTACGAACTTCTCGAGAGGTACTCCGTGCTGTAGTCCTGTCGAGACGGCCATCGCGAAACAATTCATCAACGACCGGAAGGTGGCGCCCTCCTTGTGCAAGTCAATGAATATTTCGCCGAGTGTACCATCGTCGTACTCCCCAGTCCGCAAGTATACTTTATTGCCCGCCACCTTGGCTTCTTGAGTGAAACCGTGGCGCTTTTTTGGCAAACCTCTCTTGCCAGGATCCTTTGCTGGCGCGGCGGCGGACGCGGCGACGGGCGAGGAAAGCGGCTGGGATGCCTTGCACCCATCGCGGTAGATGGCGACTGCCTTAAGACCGAGCCGCCAACCCTCTTCGTAGATCTTGCGGACGTCGTCGACCGTGGCTTCGTTGGGCAGGTTGACGGTCTTGGAGATGGCACCCGACAGAAACGGCTGCGCTGCTGCCATCATGCGAAGATGCCCCGTCGCGGGGATTTCGTTCGCGCATAGGAATACGTTGGCGTCCTCTGGACGCAACCAGGGTGCTCCAATGATTGTGCCGTGAGCCTCGAGATGGTTAACGACTTCTCTTTCCGTGATTGAGTATCCAAGCTTGCGTAGCGCTGGCCAAACGCTCGCGTTGGCGATCTTAACCGCTCCGCCACCGGCCAGCTTCTTGAACTTGACCAGGGCGAAGTCGGGCTCGATGCCCGTCGTGTCGCACCCCATCAAGAGCCCAATAGTCCCTGTTGGCGCAAGTGCAGTAACTTGCGCATTGCGGAAGCCACGCTCCTGGCCGAGGCGATAAGCCGCATCCCAGGCTTTGCGTACGGCTAGGTACAGTTCTTCTGGACACTCGCCGCGGACAATACTATGTGCGGTCCCGTAAGCGAAGTCACGATGATTGCGTATGACGCGCAACACGTTATTGGCGAACTCGCTGAAAGGCTCTTTGGCCTGCGCAATCTCGGACGACACGCAGTAAGCGTGCCCGCAAAGAATAGCCGTAATGGCGCTGGCGAGCGCCCGCCCGCGCTTGGAGTCGTACGGAATGCCGAGCAGCATAAGCAGCGAGCCGAGGTTGGCGTAACCTAGGCCTAGCGGACGGAAGTCGTGTGCGTGCTGCGCGATCTCTCGTGTAGGATATGACGAGAGATCAACGAGAATATCCTGCGCGACGACGAAAATTCGAATGGCGTGCTCGAATCGCTCAACGTCAAACGTGCCATCGGCACATAGGAATTTAGTTAGGTTGAGTGAGGCCAAATTGCACGCCGAGTTGTCAATGAACATATACTCGGAACACGGGTTTGACGCGTTGATGCGGCCCGAGGTGGGGCACGTGTGCCAACGATTGATGGTCGTGTCGTACTGAACACCGGGATCGGCACAGCGCCACGCGGCTTCAGCGATCGCGTTCCACAGCTCTCTCGCTTTGAACGTTTTCACAACTTTGCCAGTTGTGCGCTCTTTCGTTTGCCAGTCGCGGTCCTCCTGCACTGCGAGCATGAATTCGTCTGTGACTCGCACCGAGTTGTTGGAGTTTTGCCCGCTCACGGTGTGGTAGGCGTCACCATTGAAGTCCGCAGGGTAGCCTTGCGCGATGAGCGCTTGTGCCTTCTTTTCCTCGCGAACCTTCCACTGAACGAATTCAAAAATCTCAGGATGGTCAACGTCGAGGCAAACCATCTTGGCAGCTCTGCGCGCGGTGCCTCCCGACTTCGTAGCGCCAGCAGCACGGTCGAAGACTTCCAGGAAGCTCATTACTCCTGAGCTTGTCCCCCCGCTCGAAAGCTTCTCTCCGCTTGCCCGAAGGGAGCTGAAGTTAGTGCCGGAGCCCGACCCGTGCTGGAAGAGCCGAGCCTCGCTCTTGACGAGGTCGTAGATCGACATGAGGTCGTCGTTGACCGATTGTATAAAGCATGCCGAGCACTGCGGTCGCTCGTAGGCGTTCGTCGTCTCGACCACGGCAGCCTGGTCGAAGTCCCACGCCCAATTGCCTCCCGTCCCCTCGATGCCATAGCGATGATAGAGGCCACAGTTGAACCAAACTGGTGAGTTAAACGCGCCAATCTGGCCGACGAGCATGAACGCCAGCTCTGCTTCGAAAGTGTCGGCGTCCGTCTTCGTCACGAAATAGCCGCCGAGCTTCTCGCCAGCCTCGCGGATGGTGCTAGCGATGCGGTGGACGACCTGCCGAACGCTGGTTTCGCGACCAGCGGCAAGCACTGGCACGTTGCGTCGAAAGTATTTCGACGCGCAGATGTCTACAGATAATTGCGACCACGCGTCGGGAGCCTCGACGTCGTTTTGCTCGAAAACGACGGAGCCGTCGGAAGCCTCGATGAGGCAATTTCGCTTGCCCCACCCAAAAGAGGCAAACGGATCACTACCAGTGACAGTATAAACCCGGTTAAATTTCATGCAAATTCCTTTGCGCGAAGAGTAGAAGCCCTACCGCGTCAATGACGTTGTGGTATTTACCTGCCGGGAGCCTACCTAAACTCCCTCGCAGAACATCCCTTTCCGGAGGTGAGAGCTCGTGCCACACCTTCGCCTCCGTTATTTCCTTGTTCGCGTTCCCTTTCCACTCGTGTGGAAATACGAGGTGTACGCGCCCGTATCTCTCCTCCAACCTTCCCACCTTCCGAGCCAAAACGATCATGTCGTTAGGATCGGCGGCGGAGGGACGAATCCACGGACACTCCACTATTACAACAGTCGCGTAGTCCTCGACCGCCTTAGGGGGATCGCCCAGGCCGCAATCCTTCAGAGATTGGGGCGATCGCTTGATCGCCCCGTACGCCCAGCCCTGGTCCTTTCCAGGGTCTATGGCTAGTATCATCAACCACCTAAGATTTTGGAGGCGGCGAGGGCCTCCCTCGCCAAGTCCTCCAAATTACGTCCGGGGGGCGCTTGCAGCGCGGCCAAAAACACCTGAATCGCAAGACGGTCCTCAGCCGCCGGGGCAGGCGGCGGCGTCTCATCCTTCCGAGGCCTCCCTCGTTTTGGCGCGGCCGCGGCCGCGGGCGGCGGTGCAGGCTCTGTGTCTGCGATCGCCGGAGTCATCGCCTCGGGGGGAAGGGTCAGAGACATTTGCTGCGTTACCGCCTCAATGACCGCCTGTGCGGCGACTGTGGGCGTCGAGGCCTCAATGACCGCCTGTGCGGCGACTGTGGGCGTCGAGGCCTCGGCTGGCGGTAGCGAGCCTGTGGTAGATTGTTGCGCGGCTGCGGCTTTCATTCGTTGAAGTAGTGACAAGTACGACCTCGTATGTGCTAAAGGGTCAACTGGACAGCGATCGCGGTACGGACAACCTCCGTACGCGTCGCACGCTTCAGGGGACGGAGGCAGCTTAGCAACGTCACCTGGTGATGTCGACGAAAAAGCGGCATTTATCTCGTGGGCGGTAGCATCGCACCGCGCGAGCCCCTCGCGCAATTCGTGCGCTTGAAGGCGCGCGGAGACGAGGTGGGCGGTTGGAGGAGGTACGGTCGACAGATAACCGAAGGTAACGTCGACTTGATCGGCCCCCCACTTCTGACAGGCCCAGGCACCATACAGAATCGCTTGCGTGTTGCGTGGGAGGCTCTCCTCCGTCTCCGCGTACTGAGGGTTGGCGGTGGTCTTATGATCCCACACCCGGGGAATGCCAGTAACCGTATCGAACCACGCTAGGTCGATTCGCCCCTTGTAGTGAGAGAAGGTGAAAGCATGCTCCACAAGCACTCCAGGCGTCTGAGGAGGAGGCAGCAGCGGTAGTGCCGGTACCACAATCCTCCCCACCCTAGTGTTTATGTCAGGCACCGTACCGTGAAGTAGCCAGGCCTCAAGGGCTGCATGGCACTCGGTTCCTAGCTTGGCTGCCGGGTGGGCTTCCCCCTTCACTTGCTCCACCCACCGGTACGACCACTTCCGCTGACACAGGCGCCAAGTATCGATCTCCGTCGCAGACACGAACCTCATGGGAGTTCATCCTCGGAAATCGACCGAATCCAGACCCACCCGGGTGATGGTGGTCGACGCCATACCGACACAAGCGCGCCCGTCGCGCGGAGCTCCGTCACCTCCTTTAGTGTTCGTGCCTCGTCCGCGTCCGGGAAGAAACGAATCTCGTGCGGTGGGGTAGGTTGAAGTGGCTGTGTTCGGGGCGGGAGACGCTTGAATATCTTTACATAATTCAACATGTGCAAACTCTACCATGCCTTGAGCGAAGTACTCGCGCTGTCCGGGGACACCGCGCTCGAAGACGCGGGGCGGGCGGTGCATACTCGCACAATGCGAAAAGCCGTAATCGCGCTCGTGGGGTTGGCGGGGTTGGCGGGGTTGGCGGGGTGCGCGGACTACGAATTAGCGTTTGAGCAGGCCCACGGCTATTACAGTCGCTCCGGACAATCCTTCGCTCGGACGTACGCGCCCCACGGGGTACGCTCGGCGACGCCATACCTGGCATGTCGGGGTAGCCTTGGACGCCCGAGTAATTGTGGATGTGGACGGGTGGCGACCGTCGTGCGATGGTACCGACCAGGTGCTACCCGTTTGCCGGGTGCGCGGCCAAGGGTTACCACCCTCAAGTGGGGTGTGCGTGCTCGTGGCGTGCCGGAGTCAGGTGGCCGAACATTGTGGTTACTGCTCCCAACATGAATGTTTTCGCAGACGCCCTCACACGTCTGGCGACTAATGACCCCAACCCGTGGGCGGACCCAGGAAAGGTAGCATGCCTGACTCTAAAGTAATAAATATCTTCAGAGGGGTAGATGCCCCCATGCCAGAACACGAAGACACGATCTCCCTGCTCACACACCCCATCGCGCTCGCGACGAAAAAGTGGTACCGCAGCGCTTCGGGGCATATAGCCTCCGAGGCGTACGGTAAGGGTGAGTGGTTCTCGTACCGCGAAGAGCGCTTGCGAGGGATTGAGGACATCTACGCACTCTTGGCGAAGCTGGCGGGAGAGACTCGCACCTTCGCAATACGGGGGCGGTTGCTCCCTGGTCGTAAGCCTGAGCAAGTCGCTAGGCGGAAACACGCGAGGGAGGGGTCGGGACCGTTCTTCGAGGAGCGGCCGCGACGCTGGCTCATGCTCGACGTCGACGCCCCGGACGGAGGTGGCGGGGACGTGGAGTCAGACGTGCGTACGTACTTGGCACAACTACCGTCGTGGATGAGTTGTGCCACGTGCGTGGCACAACTCTCCGCCTCTGCCGGTTTCAAAGCCGGGTTCCGTGCCCACTTGTGGTTTTGGCTTGCCCGGCCAGTGGGGGAAAAAGACCTCGTCTCGTGGGGGAAAGAATTGAACGACCGTGCAGGTCGCCAAATCATCGACACGTCGGTTTTTCGCACCGTCCAGCCGCATTACATAGCGGACCCTGTGTGTGAAGAGGGGGTCGTAGACCCGTATACGGGTGGGCGGCTCGTGAAAGTGGTTGGAACGGTCGACGCGGTTGACTTCCCTGCCGAGGTAGGCGGGCACGTGCGGGATTGGAAGGCAATCGCCGCCAGGTTGGAGGCGAGCGACAACACGCGCATCCACGACCACTTGAGAGATGCTGCTGGGGCCTACTTCTGTGCGAGGGGGGCCAGCGCGGACGAGGGAGAGCTCAAAGATGAGCTCATGCGACGCCTGAGCGCCGCGCTGACCGCGTTGGGACGGTCGGACTACTCGGAGGTGGACGTAGACCGAGAGATCGCTTCAGGGCGCGACTACGCGCAACGAATGGGGGAGGTGGGAGGGGAGCTACAGATCGCGCCATCGGGGGCGCCATTCGCCAACCCCCACAATCTGAGCATCTTGCTCACAAAGGGGGAATGGGCAGGCTGCTGGGCGTACGATGTGCGCTCACTACGCTGTAAAGTAATCAAGGACTTACCCAGCGGAGGTGGGCCTGCTCCGCGGGATGTGGAGGATGCGGACGGACAGCGTATAGCGGCGTACTTGAACAGGAGGCACATGTGCCCGGCAACGGGGAGGGTTGTGCTCGACGCCCTGCCAGCACTGTGCAAGGAGGCACCCTATGACAAGGTGCGAGAGTATCTGGGAGGTTTGACGTGGGACGGAGTAGACCGCGTGAAGAGTTGGTTAACTACATATTGCGGCGCGGAGGAGTCTGAATATACGCAAGAAGTAGGACGCATAATGCTCATATCTAGCGTCGCTCGCGCGATGCGGCCCGGGTGCGCGGTAGATACTGTAGTTATTTGGGAGGGCATGACAGGGATTGGCAAGTCAAAGGGGTTGGAGGACCTCTACGGTAAAGAATTCTACTCCTCGTGCCTACCTTCGATCCAGGACAAGGACGGGGTGATGGCCCTTCACGGACCGTGGTGTGTGGAAGTGGGGGAAATCGACCAGTACTTTGCGGGTAGGGCGTCAGATCAGATGATGAAAGGGTTCATTACAACTCACACCGACGACTTCAGACCGCCGTATGGTCGTACTACCGAGCGACACCCTCGCTCGTGCGTGCTCGTAGGCACCACGAATGCCGATGAATATCTGACCGATATGACATCACACAGGCGCTACCTACCTGTGAGATGCGTAAAGGTCGACCGAGGCGCCATCCGCAGAGACCGCGATCAACTCTGGGCGGAAGCAAAAGTGTTGTGGGAGGCGGACACTGCGTGGTGGTATGAGGCTACCGACCCACGCTTTCTAGCAGAACAGATAGCGCGTCGTGAGGGGGACGAGTGGACGGAGCGAGTGTCGAGGGCTCTCGCGCGGGGGGCGCAATGCGCCTTCTCAGAGGTGGGAATCCCGCCGATCCCCGCGGGGGCGGCTAGCGTGACGAACGCTCAGATGTGGGCGCATGTACTCAACATTGCGAACCCGTCCAACCGCGAGGGCAGAAGGCTCAAGAGAGTTATGGCGGAGCTGGGCTGGGTGCCATCTCGGACGAAGTCCGAGCGAGGTTACCGCCGCCCATAACACAGAAAGAAGACGTCAAAACGGCCCGAGGCGATGCGCTTCGGGCCGTTTCTTTTTGAGTTATGTGAGTTTTCTTCCAAGAGATCCGTATTTAGTAGGTGCAGAGATGCTACATGTGAGTAGAGTGTGGTGTACGTCCCTCGCGTGACTTAGATGTCAGGGGGGTATAACCTTCAGGGCTCCAACCCCCTAGAAAAACACAAAATAGGGTGATATCGTAAGCGCTTGGTGACAGTAGAAGTGTCATACGACTATTGTCTAGCGTCATCTGTCATTCCCGCGGAAAAGTGGCGCTCGGGAGTGTTTTTAATATCGTATGACAGTATGACAGTAGATTCCGTCTGTAGTAGGGTTTGATGTGAGACGATATTACGGGCTTAATCTAGAGTGAGGGTAGTAACCCCCTATACCCTGATGAAAAAGTACCCTATATATAGGTAGGGGTGTTTTACTGTCACTACTGTCACCAGAGTCACTAACTGCACGAAATTGTTCATGAAACACAGGTGTCACTTCTACTGTCATCTACTGTCACTACTGTCACCACTTCCAATACTTTATAATTCCGATATGTTGTGCTTTCTGGAAGTCTGGAATTCTATCCCGGCCTCGGTCAGTGTGGTATGCTGCACCCATGTCTGATTCTGTTAAAGCGTGGGATAGGTCACCTCTCGACACCGACATCGGGTGGACGATGTTTCAGGAGCACCGCGACACGCCCCCCTCTATGCGTCCGGAGTTCTCCGTCAGCGCGCGGGCGCTGGCGTCCAAGTACAACTTACACCTACAGGAGGTATACAACATCGCGCTAAATGCGATGTGGAAGGAGCGCATCCGCGCATACGACCGGGCGCAAGCGCGGGCGGCGTGCCGCATCCCTATTGCTGACACCAGGGTGCCAGCAGCGCGTCACACTGAGCTTGCGCGGGCGTGCGGCGAGACTGCCGCAATCGAGGCGCGTAGGCTGCTCTACGAAGCGCGGGAGGGTCGTTCGCGTCTACGCCCTGCGGACGTCCTCCGCCTGGGTGAGTTTGCGCTTAAGTGGGAGCGACTCATAGCTGGGCAGGCGACTGAGCATGTGCAACATAGTTTGGAGTCCTTGACTACAGAGGAACTCCAGACATTGCTTGAGCTAGAAAAAAAAGCAGGTTGCGTTTGATTGACTGAGCATGGTACGACGTCTGACCATGCAAATGCTCTGGTTCATGGTACTGGTCGCCACGTACGTCGGTACGTTGTACTTGATCTGGTACATCCGCGGCGGGTGTACGGATTGGGAAGAGCGAATGCACGACGCCCACTATGTGGGCTTGTGTTTCATGGTAGGTGCCTTCGTGGTCCTGGCTGTTTCGCTCCAAGGCGTCACTTTTTAGTTGCAAATGCGGGCGAGGGGGTTAAGATATTAACCATGAAACTCACCAAGATTTATGGGACCACGTCTGCTCGCGGTTATCGCACGCTCCGCCATGGGTGGCTCTCTCCGCCAGCCCCGTTTTTGGCTCCGAACAGCGTGCGAGGGTGGGCGTTCGGGGGGTCCGCGGAGCGTCCTTCGACGCTCAAGATCTTAACAGGAGAGGAGCTGATTCCGTCATGGGATCGTTGTGCACAAGCGATAGTCGCTTTTGCTGCTCGCGCTCCGCGCGGAGTACCGTCCACTTGGGTGGACGAGTATGACATTTCTTGCCTGGAACGTCTCGGCGCACCTGGCCCTCGGGTGCCGTGCAACGATGCCAGCGCCGCAACAGTCGCGTGGGTACTGGAACACATACTTGGCCCTTGGCGTACCAGAGAGGCCATGAGGCTATATAGAGGGTGGTCGGACCGTGAGGCTGGACTGGACACAGAGCCCGGGTGCATTCGCTCCCCGGAGGATTTGATCGCCGCTTGCAATAGTTCGCACTTCGAGTTGCGATTTGAGCGGTTTGGAGCCGCACTGTTGGTTAATCTGGCGTGTTGATTGACGTTCTCTGCGAGTAACCATGAGTAACATCGAACTCACCAAGACACCCTGGTGTCCGTGGTGCTTTGCGGACTGAGGAGCGTGAAGACGCGCTCGATGTGCACGTCGAACCAACCCGGAGCGGCTGGCACTGCAAGGATTGTGGCGTGAGCCTCCCGCGCGAGCAGTGGGCAGCCGCAATGCGGTGGGCGGCCCGGTTCTATGGCTACAGCGAAGGATGGGGCCGACGTTTCTCGCGCACTGGACTCGTGCGTCGTCGCTCCAAGGGGGTGCATTCGCTCCCCGGAGGATTTGATTGTTGATTGACGTTCTCGGCGAGTAAATAGTCCTTGCATTAAATCGTAAAAAGGTTAACATCTAAAACATGAACAGCGTACGACACAACGCCGAGCTCCTCGACACGTTCAAACTCCTCGCCGCCCAGTCCGTCGTAAATGCGTCGCTAGTTTTCGCGCACTACTGTGACCAGTTGACGGTCGCAGAGCGCGTAATCGCGCTGGACATCCTTACCTCAGCCGCAGCCGCGAAAGGGAGTAAGTGCGTTTCAACGTAAGTGGCACACCTCGCAAGTCGTCAAGTGGCACACCTGTGCCACGGCGATTGAGAGGGAAGGTCGGCATTGAGATATCTCTCACCCCCGCGCACGCGCGGGCGCTGCGCGCCGCCGCCGCCGAGAAGCGGGCGACGCTGTCAGAGATTGTGTCAGAGTGGGTTGAATGTTTTCTAGTACCAAAGGAGCGAACATGATCCGATATATACAGGCGGCGATTATGGCACCTTGCAAATAGTCCTTGCGCCTGCGAGCGAGAGAGGTTAATATCCTAAATATGAAGACTCCGCTGAAAGACCTAGGACGCCGAATCGCCCGCAATTACACCGCTCGCGAGTACGCCTGCGAAATTAGAACAGAGCTCGACCAGCTCGATGGCCTCACCCCCCGCGAGCGCAAGGCGCTCGAAGACGCTGCGTGGTCTCATGCTCACGAAGCTCGCCGCGAGCGAGGTGGTCGATGAGGGTGTGGATTACGAAATACGTTCTGACGCGGGGGATCATAGAAGGAGATGGGTGCTACGCACTAGAAAATGATAGCTCTATGCTAGCGCTGACAAGCGTCGTAGACGCTAGGCACGAGCGTATCTTGTATCAGCCGTATTTCCACCGAAATGAGTGGCACACGACGTATGAGGCCGCGCTCAGCCGTGCGCTTGCCATGATTGAAAGTGAGCGTAGGAGTCTGCACAGGAAAATGAGCGAGCTTGACAAGCTTCAAGCCTCACTGAAAACACCGTAGGTCAAAGCCCCGTCATCGTAAGGTGTCGGGGCTTCGGCGGTATGCCTACCCGAAGTATGCATTACACCGACGTGCACGATACGGCACTATATTTCTACCACTACGCTGTAGAACTTCGCACCGAGCGCGATTATTTGCAGAAGATGCTGGACGGCGCAGCCGCCTCCCACACGCAGAGTTTTACTCTGACTCTCGTGCAAGAGCTCCGCGCGGAGCGCGACTTTCTACGGAAAGTGCTAGATATTGTACTTGAGGAGGGTAAGAGTTGAACGACGACACCGTAGCCGTAGAACCTCGCGCTTTTGAATCCGCCGCCCGCGTGTGCGACGCTGACGGGTCGAAAGCGGACGTGGCGGCGTTGTACGCCGCCTTGACAACTCCGCCGCAGCCGCTCCCGTTGTGGTGGTTTGCAATCGCCACCGCATGCGTTTTTTTGCTCGCGGTGGGGTGGCTTGCATGGTAAGAGAGACCTACGACACAGTCGCCCGTCTGTACGATCTACTCGCGCATGCGGTTGATACACCCCCCAGTGCCGCGTGGATTGTGGCGGCGTGGGACTTGCTACCCAAGCTCACTCCCGAGCACCAAACCGAGCTCCGCGCCCATGCGGAGCGACTAAAGGTCACGCTGTGAGAGAACTACCGACGCTGATTATGATTGTTCGCAACGAGGAGGCCGTCCTACCTCGTTGCATCAAGAGCACTCTCGAGTGCGTCTCAGGGGCGCTCATCATCGATACGGGGTCGGATGACCCAGCTCGTCTCGAGCGCGTCGCACGGGATGCGCTTGAAGGCCGCCCCTTGCGCTGGTTCAAGCGACCGTGGAAGCATTTCGCGCACAATCGTACCGAGTTGGTACGTTTCGCGCGCGAAGGCTGGGTCAAGAGTGAGTACCTACTCACCCTCGACGCGGACGAGGTGCTTTACGCACCTCCTGGCCAAGGTCTGGGGCCCCTCGACGCAGACGTATATCACATCGACCTACATTACGGGGGTTTGGTATACCCCCGCGCGAGCGTATTCCGCAGGAACCTACCGTGGCGGTACGAGTGTCCCGTACATGAGGTACTTGTATGTCCAGGAAGGGCGCTGCAATGGGGTAAACTTCCTCATTGCTGTGTAGTCCCACACCCCGACGGCGCGCGCAGCGCAGACACGCAAAAGTATCGAAAAGATGCGGAGGTGCTACACGAGCACCTCCACTACAACAAGACGGACGCCCGCGCGCAATATTACTACGCGCAGTCGCTCCGCGACGCGGGCGACTATGAGTGCGCCGCTCGGGCCTACGCCCAGCGCGAGGAAATGGGCGGGTGGGCAGAGGAGGTTTTTTCCGCTGCCTTGGAGCGCGCGAAGTGCCTTGAGCGCCTAACGCCACACCCTACCGACCCAGTCGAGTTCTCTCGTGTCCTTGATGCCTACATGCATGCGAAGAGTCTCCGACCTACGCGTGCAGAGCCGCTGTGGCATGGCGCTCGTTTCGCCCGCGAGCGCGGTTTTCCCGCCATTGCGGACATCTTGGAGCAATCGAGGAGGGGGATGCCTGTTCCGCCAGACCTACTCTTTGTAGAGCGGGGGGCTTATGAAGGTAATTGAGGCTAGTTGGGAGATCACTCAAGCTCCCGCCGCGGCGGCGGAGACGGTCGAGCGCATCGCGCGAGATTGTTACCAGTCGGAGGGGAGGATAGGTCCGTGGACCGCAGGACCCTTCATTCGACATTTGCGCGGACTTACGCACACCGCCATGTTTGAGCACGTGTCGGCGACGGTGCGGTTTATCGTAGACCGCGGCGTGTCTCACGAGATTGTTCGCCATCGCATCGCTTCCTACGCACAATCGTCTACTAGGTACGTTGACTATGCGAAGCACGGTCTAGAGTTCGTGCGCCCGTGCTTTTGGCTCCCCGACCTGCCCGCGTACGCGGATTGGGCGGCGGAGATGGCTCGCTGCGAAGCAGCGTACTTGCGCATGCGCGGGGAGGGCGCTCGCCCGGAGCAGGCGAGGTCGGTGCTACCAAATTCACTGGCGTGTCGCCTGAACATGACGGCCAATTTCCGATCTTGGCGCAACGTGTTCACGTTGAGGTGTGCAAAAGCTGCACACCCACAGATGCGCCAGGTTATGGTCCCCTTGCGCGACGAGTTCATTCGTCGTTGGCCGGAGTTTTTTGACGATTTAGCTTGAAGCCTCCGCCGCGGGGAGGTATCTTAACGGCATGTCAAACATACCTAAGTTGAACGACCTCACTCACACCCCCACGCGCGTTGGGGTGGCTCCTTGCGCCCCGCCCCCGATGATTTGGACTTTTTTGCGTGGGGGGTTCTTTGCCCGGCCGCAGGGGTCGTGGGAGCTCGGCTATGAAATTCCGACTCCGGGTTGGAGTGTGGAGCGACAGAAACGTTGTGCTCGACTCATTGAACGTCTGCGAATTAACGGAGAATTACCATGAAAATCTATGATCGAAACGGTAAACCGCAGTCTTTCCCTTTCGAGCTGGGCGAACGCGGCCGAGGCCGTGTTTACGAAGAGGTGCGTGTCGACAAGCGTCGCCCGCCCACCTCCGACGAGGTCGGCTACGTAGTTTTTACGGTAGGTAGTGTGACCCATTGTGTACTGACTGCCCCTACAGGGCAGTCGGGGCTACTCCTTCGGGTTAATACGAGGGGGGGTTACACGAAGGGTAGCGCAGGGGGCGTCTCTCCGATCTTCGGTGATGTGAAGGAGGTGGCGGCAGGAGAGTGGGCGGAGGGGATTGCGGGACGTGCGGGGCACGGTACGGATATACTGTACCACGTGCAAGGTCCCGCCATCTTTGATGTGGTCATAAGTGGCGGGTCGCACAAGGGTTACGGCCGACGTTACGTCTTCGTGGACGGGACTCGCGACTACGTACGAATGTTGCCTCCGGCGGCATTGATTCAGGAGATCGCTACGGACGAGGACCCTCGCCTCTCTGATATCTTGCGACAATGTCCGCAAGATCGCCTCACGGACACCTTAAGAGATGCTCTCGCCGCCGCTAATGCGCTAGAGGCAGAGCAGTCTGTAGTCGCAGACGTGACGCATTTTCCTCCTTCCCTCAATTTCGCCAGGTTGGAGGAGGCAGGGTGGCGTTTGCCACCCCACCACGTAGGTGGGTTGGCACGGTCTGGCGTCGACGGAGTGCTGGCGCAGGGAACTCAAGCCCTGGTCGACGTCACCATCGGCCCGGGCGGAGGGAAACGGTACAGGTACGAGGTTGTAAGCATTGAAGGGCTCGACGTGCTTGCGCGGCGACCCATTCGGACGAGCGGTATACACTGCTCCCGGGAGCACATTGTCGCGCTCGTCCAGGCGCCTGACTGGAAAATCCGCTGGACGGAGTATAAGGACGGTGCCAGCGTGGGGGAGTTCGAAGCCAACGCTGAGGGGTGCGCGGGGTTGCCTTGGTCATGAAATTCGCAGTATACGTACCCAATACTTCAAGGCACTTTAGTGCACTGAAGTACCTTGTCGATTCCCTCGCGCTCACCTTAGACGCTCCGGTCGTCCACCACACGGACGACATCCCCAACGATGTCGTTCCCGTCGTACTAGGTGCTCATGCAGCGCCCGTCCACGAGGAGATTGTTCGGCGCGCCATTGTGTACAATACGGAGCAGCACGGGTACTGGTTTTCACCACAATACCGTAGGACGATGCAGCTCGCCCGAGCCGTATGGTGCGTGTTCGGTACGGTAGATTGCGTTTGTCCTACTGTGGCCGTTCCGCCGGGGTACGTGCCCGGACTAGGGTGCCGACCTCACAGCACCCTCCCAGGCGGGATATTCCGCGGGTATCCTACCAAGCACAGGTTACTCACCCTCGATCGTATCGGTGAATTCACTCCCGTCATGGCTGTGTATGGTGCCTACGGTGCGCAACTACCGAGGGCTCGGTGGGAGTTGTGCATGCACCTGGGTGGACATGGCACCAAGCTTGAGTCGGTCCGATGTGTAGAGGCCATAGCGGATGGTCGGGCCGTAATTGCCGAAGAATCTGCCGAGGTGGCGGGGGATTGGACTTCCGCCATTCCTCAAGGATTAAGCAAGGATGAGGTCCTCTACCACGTTCGGCACTCGGCAGAGGTGCACGAGCAGCAAATGTTCGCGCTCCGTGCCAGCCCGTACTCGGAAATCGTACGTGAAGCACTAAAAAGGCTTTGACTTGAAGCGTGGCAAGGTACATATAAAGCGTATACAGTGTCTGCTACGCACGCAATGGCGTGGCACATTGAGCCGTCTCGCTCGTAAGCATGCACTACAATGAGGTGCACGACCATCCTCCTAATTTGCACAGTCGTGTTCAGCGCATGCGCGCTGAACCGTAGACCGCGAGCTCCGCTTAATGTGGCGCTCGTCCTGCTCGCCGCAGCAGCCGCCAGCGCGGCTGCTGCGGAATGGGTGTTCTCATGAGAAAGCTACGTGCACATACAGCAGAAACCACGACTTTAAGGCGCTGCCAATGGGTACGAACATTGTAGTGGTTGTAGGCGCGTGGACCCCGACACGCTACGCTCCGGACGGACTAGACGCCCCTGTGAGAGTCACCTACCAAGGCCGTAGTGTGGAGGGTGCTGTAACCTTCTGCCCTTCGGAGTTTGGCGGGTGGGAACCTTGCCTAGGTGACCCCACCGCTTGGATGAGCGCGGAGCTGCTCGACTTCCCTCGCGAGGTTAGGGCCGCCATTGAGGAAGTCTGTCACGCGGCGTTGCGCGCAGCGGGCTTCTAGTGTACATCTACGGGGATGTCGCGCATCCCCGTAGCACGCATTGAGCATGAGTTGGCTCGTCGAGCGATTGAGTGCGACAGAGCCACTGTTCGCGAGGGGGGGTTGCGGGCGTTCGTGGAACTAGCTTGGACGCAGGTAGAGCCACTTGAATTCGTGCCGGGGTGGCACATCGACGAGATGTGCACACACCTAGAGGCGGTCTCCAGGGGGGAGTGTAGGCGCTTACTCATCAATATCCCGCCAGGGATGAGTAAGAGCCTTATTGTGTCGGTATTGTGGCCGGCATGGGATTGGACCTTCCACCCGTCGCGCAAATTCATCGCAGCATCATATAACGAGACGTTGTCGCACAAGAGCGCAAAACTCATGCGCGACTTAGTGTTGAGTGATTGGTACTGCGCTAGGTGGCCCGATGTGCGATTGAGGTGCGAGAATTCTCAAGCTGTAGGTGCGTTCAAGAACGCGTCGGGAGGCTTCAGGTTTTCACCTGGCGCAGGGTCGGGAATAACGGGGTGGCATGCAGACATCCACATCGTGGACGACCCACTTTCCGCTGATCAATGTCGCGGGAGCGCGGCGTCTGTGGCGGCAAATTTAGATAAAGTGTGGTCTTGGTACCGCGAAACGTTATCGTCGCGCGCAGTGAATAGAGACCGACTTGCCCGTGTCGTCGTCATGCAACGATTGCACGAACAGGACTTGGCGGGCCGCCTGCTGGCGGCGGGCGACTACACTCACTTGTGTCTACCTCTTGAGTACTCCACGGCGTCACAGCACCGCCACATCATACTGCCCTCGAAAACACGGTGGGGCGGGGACCGACGGAACGTGGAGGGGGAGCTATTATGCCCTGGCAGGCTCTCTGCCGAGGGGTTGCCGTCCCTTAAGACGGAAATAGGTACATATGCCTACACCGGGCAGTACGCGCAGCAGCCCCCTACGGCGGGCGGCGCTATCATCCACCGGGGGTGGATGACGAAGTTTTACGAAGTCCTCCCGGTCGGCGGGCAATATATTCAATCGTGGGACATGGCCTTTAAGAGTACGGACACCTCGTCTTACGTTGTAGGTCAATGCTGGTACTATAAAGGGGGCGCTTTCTACCTCGTCGACCAGGTGCGGGAGCAGATGGGTTTCAGCGCTACGTTGTCAGCCATTCAAGCGTTCAGCGCTAAGCACCCCCGCGCCCGCGCGAAACTCGTCGAGGCGAAGGCCAACGGCTCGGCAGTCGTCGACGTACTGAACAAGAAGCTACCTGGTCTAATACTGATTGAGCCGGAGGGGGGGAAAGAGGCCCGCCTCCACGCTTGCTCTCCCTTGTTCGAGGCGGGCAATGTGTGGCTACCAGACCCGCAAGCCTCACCATGGGTGAACGACTACATCGAAGAACTATGTACGTTTCCCGGGGCTGCTCATGACGACCAGGCCGACAGTACGAGTCAGGCCCTCAACTACTTGACAGCTAAGCGGAGTAGACTGGGCGAGGCTATGAAGAACGCGGGAAAACTCGCGCAGCAGCTGGGAGTGTAGTAGACTGGCCCCGATGGGCGCGCTCTATGACGCTGTTGCGGAGACTTTGAGGCAGGATGGGTGGGAAAACCCTACCACGGGGATAGGTACCTCCCGGGATAAAACTGAGGATACCTCGTTTTCGTGGGATTTACGCCTCAACGACACGGTCCTAGAGGCGCTATACCACAACAGCTCGATGGCCCGCCGGGCTGTGGAGCAACTGCCCGAATATGCGATGAGGCAGGGGTATATTTTACAAGTGCCCGGCCCGACAGGGGATAAGGTCGTCTCTGGCACGCAAGATGCGCTAGCAGAGCTCGATGCCGAGGCATCTTTCGTAGATGCGATGTGTTGGGGTCGGCTCTACGGTGGGGGCCTACTTTACATAGGGGCGGACGACGGACGTTATCCGAACGAGCCGTTGAACGAAACTAACATACGTACAATCTCGTATGTCCGAGCCCTTGACCGGAGGGATGTGATACCGCAATCCTGGTATCAAGACCCTATGCACCCAAATTTCGGGCTGCCGGAGACTTATCGCCTGGTCATTATGCCAAGCGCGGCGGGGGTGCCTGTCCTCACGAACGTGGTAGTGCACGAATCTCGCACCATCGCATTCCGCGGGGCGCGGACGTCGTTACGGGTGCGCCGGCAAATGTTCGGGTGGGACCATTCAATTATCCAGGCAGTATGGGCCGAGCTGAAATCGTTCGCTGCTGTCTGGGGGAGCATTGACAACCTCGTCGCAGACGCCAGCCAGGCGGTATTCAAAATCGACGGACTGATTCAGGCTCTCGCGGAGGGCGACACCCAGCGAATTCTTGACCGAATGGCGCTCATCGATCGCACGCGTAGCGCGCAGCGTGCGGTAGTCCTCGACGCAGGGACGGAGGACTTTACTCGCGTCCCGACACCTTTTGCGGGCTTGCCCGAACTTATCGATCGCACTAAGGAGCGCCTTGCGAGCGCATTGGGGTACCCTGTGACTGTGCTATTTGGCACGAGTCCAGGGGGTATGAATGCGACGGGCGAGAGCGACTTGAGGAATTGGTATGCCGCAATCAAGAACTACCGTCGACTTGCGGTCGCACCTCGGCTTCGTCGACTTTTCCAGTTGATTTGGCTCGCAAAGGATGGCCCTACACGAGGTCGAATTCCAAAGGATTGGAGCCTTGATTTCCCGTCGCTTTGGGACATGAGCCCGGCGGAAGAAGCCGCCGTACACGCTCAGCAGGCGGGCGCGGACGTCGCGTATATCAACGCTGGCGTCGCGACGGCCGAGGAAATTGCCACGTCTCGTTTTGCCGGCGCCGAGGGTTATGCACTCCGAACGAACCTAAATCTCGAGGCCCGCGAGGCGCTCATCGAGACAGATGCAATCGAGGAAAAGCTCACGGCAGCCCACGAGACAGCCACCGCGATGCGAGACATGCTCGCGGGCGAAGCGCCGGAGCCTGAAGAGAAAGCGCCCATCGCGCAATGAGTCGCGCTGCATTCGTCGCGCGTTCGCAAGCCCGCCGTGCATCGCAGAAGCAAGCGCGCGCGGCACGTAAAGCGCACGGTGTGCAAGAGCCGCGCGCGCAGATGGCAGATTACACGGCCAAATTGCTGCGCGTCGTGCGCGCTATGCACGCGACTGTAGCCCGAGCGTTCTCCGTTCGTTTAGATGCCGAAGCCGCCGCGCTCGACCCCGTCAAGATGATCAAACAACAGCAAATCGTTCACGGTTTGCGTGTTGTACTCGGCGAAAAGGCGGCGAAGACAACCAAGGCCGTAGATGCTGTCGGGGTTGCGGTGGCCGAGCAAGCGAAGGGTCAGGCGCAGCGCCTTCTAGGGATTTCGCTCGAGAAAAAGGCCCCGGCAGTGCAAGAGGCGCTTCGCGGGTTCGCGACGACTAATGCGATGCTCATTAGATCGCTCCCGGATAGGTTGCTCACAGACGTGAGCGCAGCGATCCAGGCCGGACGTGGCCAGACTGCGGACGACCTCGCGGCGATGTTGCGAGAACGGTTCGAGGTCGGAGAGAGCCGCGCTAAGCTTATTGCGCGTGACCAGGTGCTGAAGCTGAATGGGCAACTCACGATGTTGCAACAAGCGCAAGCCGGGGTGACTGAGTACATTTGGACGACGTCGCGCGACGAACGCGTGCGTGACGGGCACGAAGCGCTCGACGGTAAGAAATTCTCGTGGGAAGACGCCCCCGTCGTAGATGAGAAAACGGGACGGCGAGCGCACCCGGGCACTGATTTCCAGTGCAGATGCACCGCCTTTCCGGTAATGCCAGAGGATGACGAGGACGTCTCCACGCCTCCACCTCCGCCACCGCCGCCATCGCCGCCACCGCCGCCACCGCCCCCTCCCGCATCTTCGTTGTCCTCCGAACAACGTATCGCGACGAACTCGCTCGCCTCGTCTCTAAATCGAGGCCTAGAGGGGGGTACTGGCCTCGTCTCTGGTGCAGCGAAGCACATGCGTGCGGCGTTGCACGGCTCCGGGATTAAGGTAGGTGGGACAGTGACGCTGAATGCAGACACCCCCCTAGGAGGTGGCCTGTACTATTCCGAAACGAACACGATCCAGATTCACCCCGACGACGTACCAGCCACCGCGGCGGCGTTCTCCCGCCTTGCTGCCGGCGAGGCCATCTCCGACTTCGAATCGTCGAACAAGCTGGCGACGCTCATACATGAGCAAATTCACGGCGGCGCTCCTGCGAAGTGGGCATACGAAGACGCGGGGGCTCACTTTGAAGAGGCTCGTGCCGAGCTCTTGTGCCGGCGGGCTATCAGGCACCTGAACGCCAACGCGCAGAACATATTCGATTTGCCTACATATGTACCCGAGACAGGCGAGTACAATCACCACCACCCTACGTACGCGTCGCAGATCGACGCGCTTATTACGGCGTACGGGCAGGTGACGGGTGATGCGGCGGGGGCCCCGCAACAAGTGGAAGAGGCGTTGCTGCGCTACACGGACGCCTTCACGGAGGCGGAAACAGTCCCGGAGCTGCTAAGTCAGTTCTACGCTGCAACGGGCTTGGACAAGAAAAAACTGCACGGTAACTACATGGCTGAGCTACGCAAACGTGGATTGATCGAGTAGAATAGTGCCATGATCGATGTCGAACTGAACCAAGCACTGAACCGTGCACTTGCGGACATCAAGTGCGGCAAGTACTCCTCCGCGGCCGAGTTCCGCGCGAAGTATCCACATGCAAGGGAGCTGGAAATGGTACTGACTGCGCTCGGCCCCGTGCGCGGGGCGGCGCTCATGCGAGGGGAGTTGCGTTAGCCCGGCACTCCTGTACAATGCGGGTGCATGAGAGATGCACCCCCCGACTGCTGCTACCCAAGCGATAATGACTTAGGAATACCTACGCTCCCTCGTGAGTATGCCGGGGATGCGGTTGATTTACCCGTGCTCGGGTGGGGGACGTCGCTACCTCGAAGCAAGAAGTGCTCGGGTACCGTCCACTTTTACGTGGACGACTACAGATTCAACCGGGTGTGGGCAGATCCTACGGGAGTGCTCCACACAGAGGCGCCGAGCATCATCGAGGTGAATTACAGCACTTTCGAGCAAATGCCCCCGGCCGTGGCCTACGAGCGAATTTACAAGAAGCGATGGCTTTCGCGCTTCTGGGGGTCTCACGGGCGCCGTATCTTCGTAGACCTCTACGTAGCGGAAAGGTATTCGGAGGTAAACCTACTCGGAGTGCCGCGAGGGTGGCCAGCATATGCCACACGCGCGCACTCGGAGAGGTTCCACGAGTTGGAGTCGGACTATCGCCGCGCAGTAGATCATCATGGCGGCGAGGCCGGTCTCGTTTTTCTTGCGTATGGTGGTGGACGAGAGGCGGAGCTACGGTGCAGGGCGCTTAACTCGGCCACCATTGTGTGGATCAACGATTTCCGAACCTCAATGTCCGAGGAGCGGGCGAAAAAGCAGAAAGAAGGTGTGTAATAATGGGAAGAGGTCAGGGTGGCGGGAAGGGTGGCGGAACTGCCGGGCGGACGGCCCGCGCCGCGACAGAGAAAACGAAGACGGAGCCGAAGGCCGCGGCCAAAGCGCCTGCGGGGGCATTTGATCAGGCTAAAATAGCGAGCAAATTCGCGAATGATTTGCGGGCGCACGGAGTGAGTGCGGCTCTCGCAAATGCGGCGGCCGCCGTCGGCTCTAACCCATCTTATGCTAAAGCGGTTAGTAATGAGTTGGGTAGATTGTCGGACAAGCACGAGGGCTCCGCGCTCAGCGATGCGCTCCAGGCCGGTTCGAGCTGGTTCCACATGCACGCTAACATCACTGGTAACATTTCTAACGGCGCTAGGGTGGACCCACACGATCTGGCTAATAGGACAAACAGCGAGAGAGGGCTACATAGGTACGCGGAGCGTATGAAGAAAGAAGGTGTGTAATAATGGGAAGAGGGCAGGGAGCTGGGAAGGGTGGCGGGACTGCCGGGCGGACGGCTCGCGCCGCCTCCGAAGATAAAACACGGAAAACACAGATGACCGCCAAAATCACGAAGATGTCGGAGAAGGCGTCGACGAGGGGGGTGTCAGGGAAACCAACACCCGAGGGCATCATCGCCGCATTCCGAAAACTGGATAAAGCTGGTGAAAATCAAGTTCTCATTTCAGACCTACGAAAACACTTCAAAGGTACGCGAGAAGAGTTCGACCGGGCGATCCACGGCATGCGAGGAAAGTCTATCTCGCTACAGCCCGATGAAGGTCGATTCGGTAGAATTAGCGATGCCGAACGCGCGGGGGGTATCACAGACCCGAACGCGGGTCGCGACAGGGAGGGTACTACATACGTCTACGTTGCCTTACGCGAGCCGTAGACGTTGACCCGTCGGCCTCCCTATGGCATGCTATAGGCGTGCCAATCAGGGTGGACGCAGGTGAACTAGGTAAGGTGACTAAGACCCCTCAAGGGGGTATTCGAGCACCTGCCTACTTAACGCGGGTTGGGGTATTCGATTATCGCAACCCGGACGGCTCTTTGCGACGCGAGTACAGACCGGCAAGTGAGGTGTTTCACGCCGACGCCCTGGCGTCGCTGGCGGACGCCCCTGTGACGGACGGCCATCCGGGAATGGTGACCACCCGGACTTATAAGGCCGTGGCCGCTGGACACGTGAGCGGAGGGGCAGTCCAGGACGATGATAAGGTCGCGGCCACCCTCATCGTGCAAGATGAAGGGTTGATCGCCGACATTCACGCGGGAAAAAAGCGTGAGGTGTCGTGCGGCTACACTTGCGACTACGACCCCACGCCAGGCGTGTGGGAGGGGCAGGCCTATGATGGTACACAACGCACCATCCGCTACAACCATGTGGCAATTGTGCCACGCGGTCGGGCGGGGAAAGATGTAGCTCTGCGGCTTGATGCCGCAGGCGATGTGGAGGTAGCCGTGACAGAAAAGGTGACATTCGACGCCGTCGAGTACGATAAGGGTGGGGATGCTCACCTTGGCGCACTCATGACTAAGATCGCGAAAGAGCGCGATCGGGCGGACCAGACCGAGGGCGCTATCGCGACGCTCAAGGCCGCGAACGAAAAACTAGTCGCGGAGACTTCCCCCGAGCGCATTGATGCTCTGGTGAGCTCGCGACTTGCTTTGCGGGACGCCATCGCGAAGGTTGCCCCGAAGGCGAATATTGCGGGGCTGTCGCCCCGCGACGCGAAGTGCGCCGCCCTTAAAGAGTGTGGGTGCGCTGACGATCTTTCGAAGCGTTCCGACGCGTACATCGACGGTCGGTTCGATGCGCTTGTTGAGGCGCATCGAGAGGATGCGTGCGGTGGCGTTGGCGTCGTGACCTCGACGCCCACCGCTGGGTGGGTGCCTCCGCCTCCGGTGGACGCCGTCCCCGCATGGCAACGCCCTCTGGCGCGTTCCAGTAAGAAAGGACTCAAGTAATGGCTTTCCAGACAAGTGTTACGTATATACCCGCCAAGGCCATTGAAGGTCAGTTGGCGGACAATGGCGACGCCGTGGACGTCGTCACTCGCATTGCCGCAGGCGGTGCGATCCCAGCGGGGCGTGTCGTCTGCTTTCATGCGGGCGATGCGGACACGCAAGCTCGACTCCCGGCATCGTCCGGGGAAACCGCGTTCCCTCTGGCTGTCGGCGTCACTGTTGCCGACGTGATGAAAGAGACGCAACCCTTCGCCGAGAAATCAGCGATTGGCGTCATTACCCGCGGCCGCGTGTGGGTCACGGTCGAGGCAAGCGGAGGGCCGGCAAGTACGGTGTACGCCCGACATACCGCGAGCGGGGGCTATACTGCCCTTGGACGTTTCGACGGTAATAGCGGCACTGGAAAGAGTGCCGTGTCCTGGGGTCGGTTCCTTACGACCCAGGCCACCGCGGACGGTCTCATTCTACTTGAAGTCAATACCGCGGGAGGAACAGGGGCGCAAGGTAACACCGGAGCCACTGGCCCCACTGGCCCCACTGGCCCCACTGGCCCCACTGGACCCACTGGAGCGTAATTATGTTGCGACAAGATCACATCGAACAACTTTGCAACCGCCTGCGCTTGGACGCGGGCATCACTCTTACTGCGCCCCAGGTCGCGGATTTGCCTGCGCAGGCGGAGCGTATCGCCCGCGGCCTTACCGCCCACTTCGACGCGAACGAGTCGGCGTTCCTCGCCCGGCAGTTGCTCTACGTCAAGGTTCGCGAGGCGAACGTTCTTTTCCCGAATATTCGATTTAGGGAGTTCGTCCCGATTTCGAATGAAGTACCGGCAGGGGCGGAGCAATACTCGATCAAAACGTGGAACATCGCCGGGCTCGCGAAAATCGTCGCGAACTACGCCCACGACTTCCCCACCGCGAACGCCTATGTCAGTGAAACGCTGGGCAAGGTCCGCAGCGTAGGTAATAGCTATAGCTACACGGTGCAAGACCTCCGTGCAGCCGCGATGCAGCCAAACGTAAGCATCGACCAGCGGCGAGCAGACGTTGCTCGATTGGTACACGAGCGTACTGTCGAGACGGTGTGCGCGTATGGCGACACGGCAAACGGGCTCCCCGGGTTCGTCAATAACGCCACTGTTGCGTCAGTCTCCGGGCTGACTGGCGGATGGGGCTCGGCCACCGGAGAGGTCATTCTCTCCGATTTACACAAGATCGCGCAAGCGGTCGTGAACCAGAGCAAGACAATCCACGCACCAGACACTATGTTACTCCCCACCACAGTGTGGGGGCTCGTCGCTACGAAGCCGTATTCGAGTGTCGTGCCTCGTACGATTCTTGACGTTTTCTTGGAGTCTAATCCGTACATCAAGAACGTCGATCAGTGGGTTCTGCTCGATGCAGCCAACAGCAACCCTGACGGCGAGGGAGCGCGACTGGCGTATAACCGCATTATATGCTACGAGCGCAATCCGGCAAACGTAACGTTCGAAATCCCTCAGGAATTTGAACAGTTCGCGCCGCAATTGGAAGGCTTGCAATATACTATCCCGTGTCACAGCCGAGTTGGAGGCGTTACAATCTCCTACCCCCTGTCGGTTGTCTACGCAGACAACGTGGTGTAAACTGCCCGCATGGGCAGGATTCTGAACGAAGCACCGAGGGTCGCCCACGTGGCGGCCCTCGTCATTACTGCCGCCTCGATAGAGGCGGCGTTTGCGTTTGCGGTCACCAAGCGCACGGACCCTCAAGTTGCAGCGCTTCTAGCCGACGCGGCGAAGGAGCGCGAGACAGGCAACATCGAAGCCGTGAGCGGTTGTGTGCTCGCCCCCCTGGACTCGTTCGATTTGACGGCGGCACAAGTGTTGCTCATGTGCCATCAGGCAGGCAACACGATCATCGCTGAGATCGATCGAGGGGGGGTGACATACGAAGGATTCCCTCTCGCACTGCTTCCGCCGAGTCGGACGGGAAGACGCCCCCCGGCAACTAAGAGGGGTAAGTGATTTCTCGCGCGTGGGCACCTTGGCGTCGGGAGTTTACGCCCCAGGTCGCCGCGCGCGTCACGGAATTAAGAGGGCAGGACCTCCCGGCAGGGACGGCGATTGAAGAGCAGGGCCTGCGCTTCGTCTTCGAATACGTCTACGGGGGGAGGAAGCCTACCTGGCATAAAGACGTAGTGGTGTATGAAAGAGAGCTGAGATGGCATCTTTAGCCGGTTTCCGCGCTAGTTACCCCGAATTCTCAATGGCGCAAGACGCCCTCGTGAGCGCGAAGCTCTCAGACGCCACCTTACGTACTTCCACCACCGCTTTCTCTGCTACGGAGGCAGACATCCACATCTATCTTCTAACGGCCAGGTTGTTGGCGCTATCCCCCTTCGGGAGGGATATGCGGCTCTCGGCCGACGACAACTCCACCGTCTACGACGACGATTTGCGCCGTGTAGAACGCGCGGCAGCGGTAGGCCTGGCACGGGTGTGCTAATGAAGGATATTGACAGGGGGGCTAAAGCTCTGACGGTTGCTGCGGCGAAGATGCGGGGCAAGCTCTCGGTCGGTATTACCGAGTCGGCGGGTGGTAAGAACTACGACGCCTCGGGTAGGAGCCTGTTGCAAGTCGCCCAGGATAACGAGTTCGGGACCGCGCACATCCCGGCAAGGTCGTTCATCGGTGGATGGTTCGACGAATTCGTCGAGAAAAACAAGACCATCGTGGCGAAATTGCAAGCGAAAGTAATGAGCGGCGCCCTCACGCAAGAAATGGCGTTGCACCGACTCGGAACGCTGTTTGTGGCTCAGATTCAAAACCGAATCGCGTCGGGGATCTCGCCAGCGAACGCCCCAGCAACGGTGGCGAGAAAAGGCTCTTCCACCCCACTTGTGGACACAGGGTTTCTAAAGTCGTCAATCGAGTATTCGATAGAGGACGTGTAATGAACTGGACTACCCTGCTCGACGCTATAGCCGCCCGGGTAGCCGCTGTGGTTGGCATCCAAGTGGTGTGGGCGAACCAGCGTGTAGGGTTGGTAGATCCAATAGCGGGAGCCATCGTTAGATTGCACGTACTCGGAGTGCGAAGCTTCGGCACCCTGGACGAGATTCGCTACCTCCCGGGCGAGTCGAATACTCTAATTCACAACAATGTATGTCAGCGCGCATTCACGGTGCGATGCACCGTAGAGGTGCAGAAACAGGGGCATCCGTATGCAGCGCGGACGTACCTAGAAGCGCTGCGAGTCAAACTATTCTGGCCTCCTACTGTCGAGGCATGGGGCTTGCTTGGCCTTGTATTGACGGAGATGGGGGACATGGTAGACTCGGACGGGAAACAAGATGACCGCATGGTGTCTCGTGCTTACATCGATATGCAGTTCGCCCATGCGTACGAACTTGCAGACACTAACTCTCCGGTCGGCACGATCGGCAGCGTAGAGGTAAACGGGGTGACATATGAGCCTTGACACCGTCGCGAACATAACCATAACGGCGAACACACAGACTCCGAGTCAGCGAGGATTCGGCACTCCGCTGATCATGGCGTACCACACAGTGCGTCCAAGCCAGCGCGTGCTTACTTACACATCTTTGGCTTCGATGGTGACGGATGGGTTTTCCGTCTACAGCGGCGCCTACCTGGCCGCCGTCAAGATCAAAGCGCAGAACCCATCCCCGCCGGCGTGGAAGATCGGGCGCCGCGCGACCCCCTACGTACAGCAGGTCACTTTTGACGTCGTGTCGACTGAAGAAGGCTCTGCTAGGGGGTTTACGGTCCGTCACCCCACAACAGGTGTTGAGACGGCCATCAGTTACACGGTCCCTGCCGGTGCGACAGGTGGGAGCATCGCTCATGCGATCGCCGACCTGCTATGCTCCGACGGACCTACGGGCCCGACGGGTCCCGTGGGCCCTACAGGTATCGGCGGGGCCACGGGCCCCTACGGCGTGGTCGCAAATAGTGTAGGCGCCAAGGTCACCATCACTACAACGGGGGGTGGGACGGGCCCGGCGGCAGGTCTGCTCGCCGACATCTCGCATTGGGATGAAGGGCTGAGCCTGACTAACATCACTCTGGACAGCGGGATTGCCGCGGACATCGCCGCATGCGCGGCGGAGGACCCCGATTTCTACGGAATTTGCCTCGACTCAAACGGTGCGGCAGAGGTCCGCGCCGCCGCGGCGACGTGCGAAACAATGCTTTGCCTCCTTGCCGTGGATACATCGGACTCGGGCTGTTTCGGTACCGGCACTTCTGATGTAGGGAGCCTGCTCAAGGCCTCCGCGTACGCAAGGACCGTACCGTTTTTTAACGGTCGGCGATTGCTTCATTACAGCGGGGCCGCCGCTCTGGGAGTGTGTCTACCACAAGTTCCGGGGTCGTGGTCCTTGTGCCACAAGCAACTCCGGGGTGTCGAGCAAGACTCATTCACCGCTCGCTCGTCGCTCGCGCAAGCGAGGTTGAAACTCCGCAGCCTCAACACCTATTACGCGATCGGTGGGATAGGGGATGTGCTTTTTGGTACTTCTGCTTCAGGGGAGTTCGCGGACAACACAGTATTCCTCGACTGGGTGCGTGTGCGAATGCAAGAGCGAATGGTCTTCGCTCTGCAAGCCGTGCGCAAGAATCCTTACACTGATGTAGGTATCGCGAGCATTACCAACGAGGTTTACGCGGTGCTGAATGCGGGAGTGGCTGCGGGGGGATTTACTCCCGGCACCCCCTCAGTCACCGCGCCAAAAGCGGCGGCGGTATCGCCCGTCGACAAGGCAAATCGCCTGCTCCCGGATGTCGCCTTCACGGCCCAGCTGGCGGGGGCAATCCACACCATCAATGTGACGGGAACGGTGAAGGTGTAATATGAGTGCAAAAACCTACAACGTTGCTCAAGTCAGTTTAGTTTTTGGGGGTATACCCCTCGATAGCGGATTCGGGAAGGACACCGTCTTCGTCATCGAACCCGAAGGTGAGCTCTGGGGGGATGTGAAGGGGGCTGACGGGGAGGTGTGTCGTTACGCCACCAACGAAAAACGCTTCACACTTACCGTGAAGCTGCTACAAAGCAGCGAAAAGAACGCGGTGCTGAGCGCGTTAGTGCTAGCGGGGCAACTCGCAGGCAACGGGTCTGATGTGGGCAGTGTGCTCCTGAAGGATCAGAACGGCACTTCCACGCTGGCGGCTGGCACGTGCTGGATTGCCGGACTCCCGACGCAAGAGTTCGGCGTCGAGACAGGCGAGAGAGAGTGGAAAATCAGAGGGGTCTGGGATCTCGTCGTGGTAGGAGGTAACTGATGCCCGTCGTCCCTGTCACGAAAGAGATTGCCGGGCGACGCTATCAGTTGACCCCCCTTACCTCGCGTAAGTGCTTGGAAGTATTCGGACAATTGACCGAGGCGCTCGGGCCAGCGGTAGTTACACTGCTCGAGAAAGTGGACGGGAAGTTGTCAGATCTGCCCCCTGAGACCCTAGCCAACGCGGCCCGCGACGTCTGTTCGCGACCGTTGGCGCGGGAATTGCTACACTACTGGGACGTTTTCGTTGAGCAAACGGTGGCCACGTCTCCTGACGGAGCGATGCAAGTGCCGTTGAGCAAAGTGTGCGAGGCCTACTTCACGGGGCAAGTGCAAGATATGCTTGCATTGCTCAAGGCTCACCTAGAGCTGAATTTCTCTAGTTTTTTCGCCGCTTTGCCGTCCTATATCGCGACCGTGAGCGGGAAGTAGGCTCCGGCACGGGGGAAAAGCTCCCCTCTTTCATAGATTGGCTTACTTGGCGCGTAGTATGGTCAGGTAAGTTCAATACTACATTGACTGAGGTCTACACATCGTGGACAGGGGCCGACTTGCTCGACGCACACATTTTGCTCAACGCGTACGAGCGCGCCGAACGGGCGGCGTTGAAAAAGTCGCGGTGATGTAGCCAGGCACGAACTGTGCTACCCTCTGCATATGTCGGCCCTTCGCGAACTTCTGGCCACCTTTGACATAGCCGTCAACACGACGGCTTTGCGCACCGCAAACGCTGGCGTCACTGCAACGGCAAGTGCGTTAGAAAAGGTGGAGTCCGGTGCCCATAGTGCCGGGGGCGAGGTGTCCAAAGTTGGAGGCCTGATCGCTCGCATGAGCGCGGGGGCTCAGAAAGCCCTCGCGCCCCTGGCCCAGCTCCTGTCAGACAACCTAGGGAAGGCCCTGGCCATCGTAGGTGCTGGGGGCTTTGCCAAGGGTCTGATTTCCGATGGTAAAGAGATCGCTACCACCGCCGCACGTATCGGGATGTCCGTCCGCGAGACGCAGAAGTGGTCCTACATCACGGGGCAAGACTTAGAGGAATTGGCCGTGACGGCCAGGTTCTTGCAAGATAACCTAGCAGGCGCGGCGGCGGGGGTGGGGGCGAGCGCTAAAGCGTTCGCGACGCTCGGCATTAAAGCGAAAGATGCGTCGGGAAAAACGCGCACAATGGGAGATGTAATCCCTGAACTAGCAGAAAAGTTCGGGGAGATTAAAGACCCGGCGCAACAAACCGCGCTTGTGCTCGACGTGTTTGGGCGACGTGGCATCGCCATGCTCCCGATGTTGAAGAAGGGGCGCAAGGGCGTCGAGGAGTTGGCGCAAGCGTTCGAATTGCATGGGGGCGGTTGGGGCGAAGCGGGGGTGGAGGGGGCGAAGAAGATTTCGCGAGCCCTCAAGGATATGAAATTCCAGGTCTTTTCGCTGAGGGGGCGCATCGCAGACTCGCTGCTTCCGACCCTTGCTACGTGGTGGACCTACATCGCGAAGGGTAGCGCCGCGCTGTTGCAACTCACTGAAAGGACTAGTGTTTTTCAATCGGTTGCCATCGTTGCCGGGGCCTTCGTCGCCAAGGCCTTCCTACCGATGATCGCCGCGTGGGCGGGACCGATTCTGGTAGCGGGGGCGCTGTTGATCGTGCTCGAGGACATCGTCACCCTGTGCCGGGGAGGCAAAAGCACAATCGGGGAGATGCTAGACTCCTTCGGAGGGGCTGGCACCGCCAAAGACTTCGTGGAGGGTCTTAATACTGCGTTGCAAGCTACTGTAGGTTTGGTGAAATTCGTCGTGGATACCTTGAGTACGCTACCGAAGTTTCTGACGAAGGAATTACCCGAAGCGTGGGATTTCGCGACAGGTAAGACGAAGGTGGCTACGCCCGACTCACTCAAGGCGAAACCTTCGGGCGGTGGGATGTATGCGCAACAGGAAACGGAGCGGGCCGCAGCTGCGGTAGGAGCGTCTTACGGACGGACGACTACCTACACAGATAAGCAAGGTAACGTATTATCATCTAGGTCTACCGACACTCGCCGTGCTGGCGATGTGCCTTCCTATCTTGAGTCGGTAGGGGAGCGCTTGGTGGCCAAGCCTAGGGAAGCCACAGGGGAGCAGCGCCCGAAAGAGCTCGGGCCGTCGATGGGGATGCCAGCTTACGTCCCGGCACCACTGCTGCCTACGGAACGCCTCGGCACGGCCCCAGCCCTCCCCCCGCAAGTCACGCAGACAACGAATGTCCACATTCAGGCGCTCGATAATCGCGATTTGACCCGCCGCGTAAAGGCCGTTGTCATCGAGGCCCAAAACGAGGCTAATCGCGCGGCCATGGCCGCGGTGCCGAGGTCGTAATGGCTGGGAAAGTTCGCATAATCCGGCCTGGGGGAGGTATTGACAAGATCATCATCTTCGACGCGATCATGAAAGAAACGCACGAAGGAGATGTAGAGGTGACGGAGCATCCCGTGGAGAAAGGTGGTGACATCGCCGACCACGCGAGGGTTAAGCTGCCACGGCTGGTGATCGAGGGTCTTGTAACGAACACCCCCATCACAGACGCCTCGGACGTGCAACACACAGACAACACGCGGGGGGTGGTGCGCCCGCTGGCGCTTGAGTATGAGACGATGGTTCACCTGCCCGTGAACATCCCTGGGGCGGGAGCTATCCTGGCCGCGGTAGGCGGTAATAGGAGTAAGCAGACGGCAAGCGCATCCGTGCTACAGTTCCCAAAGGAGTTTAATCGGGTAGGTTCTGTGTTTACGTCTCTGGAGCTCATCAGACGCAACGCGGAGCTGGTCGAAGTCGTGACCCCAATCGCGATGTACGAGAACATGATCATTACGCATCTGACTACTCCTAGAGACCCGGACAACGGGAACTCGGTGCGCTTCACTGTGGAATTGAAACAGCTACGTTTCGCTTCTACCGAGCAGACGAAGGGTGTTGCTGCCGTAGGGAAGCAAAATAAAGGGGTGCAGCCGACCAAGTCGGTGGCGGCAGAATCAACCAAGAGGCCCGAACTTACCGCTCTCTCGCAAAAGGTTCTCACGGCTTTGAAAGAATGGTGGAATAAGTGAGCTTGACGGCAGCAAACGCAGTAATTGTACCGATTGGAGCTACTGGCCCAGACACCTGGGAACAGGTGACGGAACTAGATGGTGTGGACTACACCATCCGATTCAACTGGAACGGTGTCGCGGCGGCGTGGTTCGTCTCCGTCGCGGACGGGGCGGGGGCCGCCATCACGGGCGATATGCGCCTCGTGCCAGATTATCCGCTTTTGCGTGCAGTGACCGACCCGCGCCGACCCCCTGGCGAGCTGCTCTTGCTCGATCTGACGGGTACGCCCGAGCCCCCTACGCATGACAATTTCCGCGGAGGGCGTTACGCGCTAGTTTATTTCGCTGTCGGAGAAAGCGCTGGCAATGTGACGGTCACCGCGACCGCTGTAGGGAAACGAGGGCCGACGGGGCCGCGCGGGGGGCCTGGGTCTACGGGACCTGCGGGTCCGACGGGTGCCAGCGGTCCGACGGGGGCTAGCGGTCCGACCGGAGCGGCAGGGACATGCGGTCGCACGTATGCCGGCGCCGTTCATCTCGTAGGGACTGGGGCGTACAGTGACTTGACGGACGCAGACGGGGCGTTCGTTCTGCTGCCGGAGATAGATAAGGGCTACACCGTCCGTGCGTCGTGTACGATGTACGCCGGTTCTAGTGCTACGACCACATCGGCAGTCTACCAGGCATACTGGCTCACGGGGCAGACGTCCGTCGGGTTGACACAAGTCGCGTCGGATGTTGCCGGGGAGGGCGGCTACTTCGGGGGCATCTCGTTCGCGTTGGTGAGTGTGGCGGGGGATGGGACGTTAGGTAGTATCCGGCCTCGCGTGTCGCAGAGCTTGAACGCGGACAGCACTTTCTACGCGAAGGTGCAAGTAGAGATTCTAGGATCTAACATAGGCAATGGTGAACGTGGACCCACGGGCCCAGCGGGCGCTACGGGCCCTACGGGGGGTATCGGCCCAACGGGGGCGGGAGCGCCAGGACCTACAGGCCCTGTAGGGCCCACAGGGGCTACAGGGAGCGGAGCGACGGGCCCCACAGGCGTCGCGGGCCCAACAGGCCCTGTAGGGCCCACGGGAGCTACGGGCAGCGGAGCAACAGGGCCTACGGGAGTCGCTGGGCCTACGGGCCCAACAGGCCCTGTAGGGCCCACAGGGGCTACAGGGAGCGGAGCGACGGGCCCTGCCGGTCCTACGGGGCCAATAGGTGCCACAGGTCCGACGGGGGCTGGCGGTACAGCCATCTCGGTTGGGAACTTACGATTCGCGAGAGTGGCCTCTATCCCGTTCGTGGATGGCGAGTATGACGATCGCCTAATCCCCACCGCGCACCGGGTCGTAAACAACCACTTCGATGCGTCGGGGGGGTTTACTGTCGGTACAGAGAACGCCAACGGTAGTTATACTGTGAGCGGGGGTGTGCTTACTGTCACTCACACCACCGGTACTGCGAGAACGGATTACTTCATTGGCGACACCTCCTTCGGCGCGATCCCTCAGGGAATCGTCGCGGTCGACGTCCCATCGATCGCCGGCACGGTTGTATCTTACCGGGCCGTAGTCGTGGGGGTCTGGAAAGACTCCAATAATTTCATAGTTTTTAACTTTAATAGTGCCTCCACTGGGGTCGCCACACTCCAGATCAAGCGCGGAGGAACGTCCTATTTTTCGTCCAATGTGAACGTTGCGGGGTGGACAGCCCCGTTCAGTATCGCACTGGTCATCACCGGCACCCATGCAACGTTGATGATGAAAAAGACAGGTGACGAGACGTGGACGAAAATCACTAGCGTGGTGGCTACGGCGGTGGACAGCGGGAGCAATTGGAAGACGCTGGATTGGAGCAACTTCAAGCCCGTTATAGGGGTTGCCACCCCCACCTCGCATGTAGACACCACCACGGTTGTCTTCGACAACTGGCGTGGTGGGCGGTTCGGAGGCGTGGGGCTCCGAGACATTCACCCCGTCACCACGCGAGATTGCACCCCGTACAGTTCAGGCGGAGAATACTACTACACCGCCACCTTAGCCGAAGCCCACGGCCTCGGGTCCGACGGTTTCGCGGGAACTATGGCAATCGCCGCCTTCAACCCGGACGGGTGCCGCTGGCGGTTGGTGTCTGTCATCATGTACTCGCGTAGTTCGGCGACTCAAGCCGACTGTGCCGGGCACCTGGTCCGCAACGACGACGGGTCGTTCGAGCACGTCTTTTCCACGTGGGGTACCTCCACAGCGTGCCAAATTCACTACATGAACATACCGTCGTCGACCGCCCTCCTTGCCGGAGGGACTTTCCTCCTCTCGGGCTCCACACAGTGGACGCCTACGCAAGTGGTTTCGGGAGGCGATGGTGTTTGGGACCCGAGCATATATTACGACGGGAGTAATTGGTATCTAACTTACACTAACGCCCCCGCTCTAGATTATGCATTCTACCCTTGCATCGACAAGATGACCGCGGGTACTCTCGCATCCCCCACGTGGACGAACATCCTGGCGGACACCACGGGCCGCCGTTACGAAGGCTCGTGCTTCGCGAGGGTGGGCGGGGAGGTGGTCATGGTGACGAGCAATCAGAATTGCTCACGCATCTATAATGCAACTACCGGTGCCGCGAAGGGGTACCTATCGTTTCACGGAAACGACAATTGTGCGACACAGCCACACGGCCACCCTGTAGAGATGGGGAACGAGGTGATCATCGTCACTTTCGATGACTCGAAATGGCCCGCCTCGACGGGGGTCGATTTCAGTTGGGGCAGCCTACAGGTCCACTCCGCCCGTAGGTACGCATGAGCGCGACAGACCTATTCCTGCGAGAGGTTATTCTCGACATCGACACGCTACGAATCACGTGCGGGCAGGGTGTAGGTCTGGATTGCGACTTCGACGTGCTCAAAAGTTGGACCACAGAGGCCAACTCGAGCACGATCAAAGTCTACAACCTAAATGTGGACCACCGGGCCGCACTGGCCGCCAAAGCTAAAAAGGCAAAGGTGCGAGTGCGGCTCGAGGCTGGGTACGTCGATGCGCGGGCGGTGCTCTATTCAGGGGACTTCGATCGTGTGGACACGCGCCGGGAGGGCCCCGACGTCATTACGGAGCTGACTTGTCGCGACGGGGCTGTGGTGATGGCCTCCAACGCCCTCAGTCGTTCGTACGTGAAAGACACCCAAGTTGACACCGTCCTGCGAGACCTGGCAAAAGCTTGCGAATTCGATGTAGGTAACCTTGCGGACGTGCTTGCCGACGCTCAGATCGCGGGTGCAGGTCGCGTTTTTCGCTACCCCGTCGCGGTAAACGGAAACGCCTGGGCTGCGCTGTGCAAGCTCGCCGCCAGTGCCGGTCTCGAAGTTAGCCTCCAGAACGGAATTCTTCAGTTCCTGCGCGTGGGCGGGGGGTTGAAGAATACCGCAGTAGTCCTGAAAAGTACGACAGGGCTGGTCGGGAGTCCTACGGTTGCGGCGAGCCAAGGGCAAAACATTCTTCGATGTCAAGCACTGATTCAGCCCGGTCTTGATCCCGGGCGCCAGATTCGCGTGGAAGGGGAATTTGTCCAAGGTAACTACACCATCCGACGCGTGAAGTTCGCCGGGTCTACCTGGGGCACAGACTGGCATGCTAACATAGAGGCCAGGCCAGTATGATTGAAACACCCACACTCGCAGAGGTCATCCGACACCACATAGAGACGCAATTGAGTGGAGTATTCACAGCCCTTGTAGGTGTGGTGCAATCATTCGACGCGGCGGCTCGGACGTGCACGGTGTTACCCGCAGTGAAGCGCCCTGTGCTTCAAGCCGACGGAAGTTATGAAGCTTACGCCACCACCCCCATTTCCGACGTCCCCGTTCTGACATTCGAGGGCGGAGGGTTCCGCCTGACACTCCCCTTAAGTGCCGGTGACGGAGTACTTCTCATTTGCACCATGACTGATGCTGGAAGCTACATGGCGTCGGGCAGCTCGAACGTGGAACCCGGGCTCGGTAGTACTCACAACCTTGGTAGTTGCTTTGCCATCCCGGGGGTGATTCCTACGAAGAGCGTCAAGGCAGCAACGTCACACCTCGTGCTCGAGAAGGACGGTGGCGCGAGCGTCCACGTCGACGACGTTATCACGCTCGGCGCCAGTGCCGGAGCCGATTTCCTGGCCCTCGCCGCGAAGGTAGATACTGCATTTTCCGCGATCGCCAACGCGCTGAGCTCGGCGACGCCTGCGGTGCCCGCAGGCCCAGATGCCGGGGAGCCGGGTTTTCTAGCCTTCAAAACCTCCCTCGCCGCGGGCTTCCAATCTGTAGCCGCGACGAAAGTGAAAGGGGTGTGATGTGGACTTGCTTCGAGGCCTTGACGGCGACCTAACTATCACCGATCACACGGCCACGCTCGTGAGCGGGGCCGCAGAAACTGCACAGCGCCTTAGAGCAAAATTCCAACTTTACAGAGGGGAGTGGTTCATTTCCCCGGCTGAGGGGACCCCCTATCGCGAGGTGTTCTGGCCAAAAGACGTGACACACACTGTTAAGGTGGGCGTCTTGCGCCGAATGCTACTTAGTGACCCGGATGTGGCTACAGTACAAACCCTAGAGTTCACTGTAGACGCTCTCACGAGGGAAGGGACCATCACATTTGAAGTACTCACTAAATCCGGGCAGGTGCTCCGTTCTGCGGACTTCGGCCCGTACGTAATTGAAGGGATGGCATAATGGCTTACGGTCTCACGTCCGCAGGGTTCACCTCACCTACGCTCGAAGACATCTACTCGCAGATCGCAAGTGTGCTGCTGGACCGAATCGACCCGGCACTAAATCTGTCGAGCTCGGGGGTGCTAGGCATCGTCGCGGGCATCGTGGCCGAGCGGGAGATGGTCCTATGGCAGACGCTTCAAGACATCTACAGTGCCGGTGACCCCGCCCAGGCCGTTGACGGCCTTCTCGACGTCTTGTGTGCCATCACTGGTACAGTTCGAAAACCCCCACAGAAATCTCTAGTTAGAGGGGCTCGGTTCACGCTCGCCGCGAACTCTACCGTCCCAGCAGGGTCGATTGTACGCGTCGCGGGAAATCCCGCGGCCCGTTTCGTCACGCGAGCCACCATCACCTCCACGACCGCTGGCACATACACAGGCGACCTAGAAGCGGAGGTGTCGGGGCGAATTCTAGCGAACGCAGGCACGTTGACTGACATCGTTACCGCCGCGACGGGGTGGGGCGCCATCACCAACCCGACCGATGCGGTCCCGGGCGACGATGGCGAGACGGATACGACCCTGCGCGTGCGCAGGGAACTTGAATTGGCCTACACAGGCTCAGGGACGGTAGATGCGATTCGATCGCACCTGTTGAGGTACGAACGTGCCGGGGTCTTCCCTATCCGTCAAGCCTCGGTATTCGAAAACCACACCGACGCCACCGACGGAAACGGCCTTCCTCCGCACTCCGTGGAGTGTCTGCTTTTCGATCCCGACCCCGTCGATGCCGACGACGTCGCACAGTTAATCTGGAACGGTGGCAGCGCTGCCGGTGTAGCCACCTACGGTACGACGTCGGGCACTGCAACGGATTCGGAGGGTAGGTCCCACACTGTACGCTTCTCTCGATCCACGAACGTGGAGTGCATCTTCGAAGTGACCGTCGGGGTGGGGGATGACTGGCCCACAGGGGGTGCAAATGCCATCAAGGCTGCTATTCTTGAATACCCCTTCACTCTAGGGGAGACGGTCTACAGATCGTCCCTCTATCCTGCCATCCTAGGCGTAGATGGGGTGCGAAACATACAACGCATCCGCGCCGCTAAGGCGGGGTACGCGCTGGCAGACGCGGACATCGCCATAACGTCTAGGCAAATAGCCTACACCTCGGCCGCGGACATAACCGTGATAGTGGTGTGATTATGCATATGCACGACGACGATAGAGCCTTCTTCCTCGCACTCTTCGAGCGCGTGGAAGGGCGTATCGCTCACATCGAGGAGCGCCTTGATGACCTCTCTAGACCCCCGAAGCGGGGAAAGGTGTGGTGGAAGACTGTAGGCATCGCGGCGTTGTGCGCCGCTGCTGGCGTCCTCGCCACCCGTGCCGCCAACCACGTTGGGTATGTAGACGTACCCCAAGGAAGACAATGAAAGATTTCATCTCCCGACTCTCACGCACCGAGACACTCTTCGCTCTTTACACGCTGGTGACGTCGACGGTGCTGTGTGCCACACAGCGCATCGATGGCACTGCGTGGGTGGCTGCGGCTACACTAATCTCGTCCGCCTACGTTGCCGGGCGCTCTTGGGTCAAGCGCGGCGAGGCGGAAAACCCTTGATTTCGTGGATCAAGGCACACTGGGGGGCCGCACTCGCGGCCCTAGGGGGTCTCCTTACCGCCGTGTTTCTGCTCGCGAATTGGCGGCGCAAGCGAAGACCGGCACCCGAGGGGCTCGAGGCCGCTCGCGCGGCAGGCGAGGCAGATGTAAAAGCCGCTGATGCGCAAGTAGTCGCCGAGCGTGCAAACAAGCTGGCGCAGACGCTGCCAGAACGCGAAGCGGCGCTGGAAGTTATCCGAACCACCCCCACTCCGAAAGAGGTGCAACATGCGTCCGACGATGACGTTGCTCGCCTGTTCAGTCGTAGCGGTCTGTAGCCTAATCTCTACGTACGCATGCGGATGCGACACGGCGGCCACCGCGTCCGCTGAGTCGGATTGCGTGGTCACGGACCGCGAAGGTCGACGGGGGGTGTGGTTCTCGCTTGAAACCGCAGACATGCTGCGCAGAGAGCACGAAGCCGCTCCCGTCGTCGCCGCGATGCTTTCAACGTATCAGCAAATTGCCATCCTTCGCACACAAGAGGCCGCCCTCCGTGAGAGCGAGGGACAAGCACTCCGGCAAGCCTTGAGAGCCTCCGCGCGAGGTCTAGAGAAAGCTCGCGAAGAATTGCAAAGTGCGGAGGCTTTAGTGCGCTCGCCGTGGCTGTGGACCCCCATAGCCTTCGCTGCCGGAGTAGTCCTCTCCGCCGTCGTTGTGGTAGAGTTGCACCGATGACTCACGTCACCGACGCGATTGCGAGGTTGCCTGATAGGGACCGCAAGCCGCGCATAGAGGCTTTAATCGAGGCCTTGGTTACACCGCTAGACGCGGTGCACGAGGCCGCGTATGGCATGCACTTCTGGCGGTCCCTGTTCACCGCGGAGGGCGAGACGCTCGACGTAATGGGGCGCATCTTGAAGGTTCGGCGAATGAGGCGTGACGACGCAACCTACCGTGGAGCCCTACGTGTACAGCAAGCCGTGTACCGCTCCGATGGGCTACCGGAGACGCTGCTACACATTATCCGACTCCTGTGCGGCTTGAGTGCCAGGGTCGGTTACTTACAGCTCATCAGTTACCCTCCCGCATCCGTCAGTATCTTCTTGAACGCCGACACGTCATTGCAAGACGAAGCGAGGCTCGCCCTCCGTCGCGCCAAAAGTGCCGGGTGCTCCGTCTCCTTCGTCTCCTCCCCCGCCGTTGCATCGGTGCTTCGCTGGGGGGTTAGTGGTTGGGGCTCAATCTACGGTGGTGCCGAAGGCACTTTGGCCCACGTTGTGAGTGTATAAAATGGCGAGACCTACATATACGTTCCCTATATGGGCCGCGAATTCCGTCCACAATGACCCTGGGCAACCTTGGCATGCACAGCCAAGCAAGGTTCAGCCGAGCGCTGGACAGATTGCGGCGGGGTACCTGCCCGCCACACTGGCGCCCGCCGAGTGGGCAAATTGGTGGCAGAACGCCGCAGGGGAGTGGATACAGTACCTGGACGAGGCGCGAGGAGTCGGCGTCGACGCGCTCAACGCCCATTTTCAATCCGAAACGGACCCGCTTGCACCCATCACACGCAAGACGTTCGTCGTCTCAAACCCCGTTACGGCGGGTATTCAGTTCCTCCCCAGTGCCGGGGGCAACTACTCCTCTTCAGGAGATCCTACCTACTCCGCCGAGATTTGGTTTCACCTGAACGAGATTCTACAGCACCGCTGTAGAGTCGTAGGTGCCGGAGTCTACATCACCCCTGCCGCGGGACACACAGCCATCCCCGCCCAACTGCCCGTGCTGACCTTGGAACGATGTTATCCGGGGGAGACGAACTACAATCTAGGGACAGGGAACCTCGTAGGGCAGTTTACTCCAGGTAGCAGCGACTCGGCGCAACTCGCCTCCTATCATGCGCTGTCTCAGATGTCTTTGACTGTCACAAGCCCAGGCGCCTTATGTGATCTACAGACGTACTTTTATCGCCTTAAGCTTGTGGCGGAGGCAGGGGCTGGCGCCTTGGCCGGGTTTACTGTTCGCGGGGCGTGGGTCGCCCTCACTTCTGCGCAAGGGCTGTGCGTAGGCGGCTACACGTAGCCTCAAGTTCTGCGACTTTACCCTCTAGCAACTTACATTTGGCTATGGTCAGGGCTAGAGGGTGCTCTCGGTGCAGCTCTAGCACCGCATTCTCCCGCGCGACCCTCACTGCCGCGTCGATGCGCGTACCAATCAAGGCGCGCAAGTCGTCCCACATATCTTTCTCCGTCCAGTTTCTCTTGCGCGAAATCGCAAGGCCTCGTATGCGGTCTTGTGTGATTGCATTTATGAGTTCGACTTGCATCCGTACTCCTAAAACGAAAAAACCCCCTGAGGGTCCCTACCTCAGGGGGCAGACCGCTACGGGCGCGTACCCGTAGATCGCACTGCTACCGACGCGCGTTTGAAGAAACGCACCCCGGGAATTGCCGGGGCTGTGCCGTCTCTGGGGATGGCGGCACGTATGCGCGCGTCGGAAACTTCAAGGTACTCACGTGGCACGAGATTAGCATCCGTGACCTCAAAACTCCACACTTCTCGCACGGAGACGCCCTCTGCTCTAGGAGCGGGGCGCAGCGTCGCGAGCTCCGCAGACGCTGAGAGCATGTCGCCTGCCGCGGCGGCGGTGGATGCGGCTTTGAGCGCGGCGCGGGTGCGCTCCGCCTCGGCAGAATGGTAGGCGGACACCTTTTCTTTGAGTACATCGATGCACTCCTCGAGGCCGCGCTCCACGGGGGCGAACCAACCCCTGATCGTCTTCAGGGAGGCGTTGAGGGGGTCCGTTGCCTCCTTCCGGTTGCGTTCTATCTGCTTTGCAAGCGAAGCCAGCTCACGGAGCGACTCGCAAGCCAGCGCAAGCGAGGGCTTGTCGCAGATTGAAAACGCGCGGTAGACATCCAGGCGGTCCGTGACCTCGGCTTGCACCGGAGCAAGTTGGGCGCGTAGGTCGGTCATTCGCCGCTCTTATGTAGCATTGGCCGCCTGGGGATCCTACGCCACACACACACGGCCCGGATCTCGCTCCGCAACTCTTGCCGGAGATGCTCTAAGGTATCGAAAGGTGCTAGAGCGCACCTACATTGCGCGGTATGGCCGTCACCAAACCAACATCGTAGGCTCCACTCGTCGAAACCGTACCATCCAACACACTCGCGCCCGTCCACCACATCACCTCTTTTATATAACTTATTCATTTCTATCCTCTGGGTGGCATTTCGCAGGGTCAAAAAGTCTTGCGTATGCAGCGGCCCTCGCCGCGCATTCGTACAACTCCCCGCCACCAAATGCCCACGTCAACAGGGCGTAATTGGCGAGGTCGATATACATTTCGTGATTGCCTGCCCCACCATTCACCTTTCGAAGACACTTTGCAACATAAGCTGTAAATGTGCGCGTTGGCGGATGCGGGGCATCACAGATGGCCAGATCGCGACCGTACCGCATCTCGCCCATTACGAGCCTGCGGCGCATGCAGAGCATAAAATCGAGGTCTACACCCCACGTTTCCAGTATTTCCTGGAATGTGCGATTCCAGTTCCGCCGCCACGACTTCTCGTAATCGAAGCGGTCGAATACTCCGGCCGCCTCGAGGGCGTGTTGCCGGAGCCACTCTGTCACGGTTCGTCCCACGGTATTAATTTCCCTTCCTGGTTGTATTTTGCTTCGGTGTCCTTGTGCCACCTGTACGAGAGTGCAGGTGTCACGGTGGCGGGAACATCCGGAATCCACCGCAAAGACTCCACCTTAATTATTTCACCCACACGCGACGCGGCCAAGTGGGCTGTTGAAGCAGGTGCCTCAACCAGCCACTGATCGTGGATGAAATTTACAGGTCTGCAACCGAAAAGTGGCGAATTTAGCGTGCGGTCGTAGCACTCGCGCACGATGAGGAACCCTGTAGCCTTTGCCATCGCAGCGGCCAGGCCCTGGAACATGGCGTTGCACGCGGCGGTATAGGTCACGTTACCCTGGGGTCGCGAAGTGACGAAATGCCGGATGCTTGTCACGTCGCGACCCTTGTGAGGATTGAAACGCCAGCGGTGCCCCTCCCGCACTTGCGTGAAGTATGTTCGGGCCTCAGGCCACGTATTCAGATAGAGCTGAATGTATGCCGCCGCCTCGTCGATCGTCAGGTCGACGCCGTAGGAGGTCTTGGCGTAGGCTTGGAGTCCCCTTGGCCCCATCCCACCAGGGATACCAAAGTTAATAGGTTTCGCTCGTGTGCGAGCGAGCTTCACGCGCGGGTCTTTCTTAGTCGCGAGCACTGAGGCGTAGTTCTCGCGAAGCATGGCCGCGGCCATGATTAGGTGCGGGTCCTCCTTCGCGTTCAGCGCATCCGCGAGTTTCGACGCACCAGTTACCCAAATGCAGATTTGAGCGAAGGTGCGCATCTCGGCCAAGTCGTAGTCACAATCGATAAAAACGCGCCCGGGGCGGGCCCGGTAACACTCCCGAATCCCTCCCTTTCGCTTGATGTTCTGAATGTTGGGCCCCGACGACCCCGTTCGTCCCGTTTCAAGAATCTCCTCGAAACGGGTGTGGACGTAAGGCACCGAGAGTGCCGGGATGTCCGTCGACAGCACTTTGCCCAAAGTGCTGATTTCGGAATATTGCGCGAGGCGAGCGTCGTCCGCGTCGCGGCACGCCTCTGCGTCTAAGCAGATCTCGCCCGTATCCGTGACGGGTGCCGGCTTGTCAGCCTGCTCGCACGCCCAACGCATGCGAGCCTTAGCCGCTTTCGTGTCTCGCGAGTATCCGACTACGCGCTTGTACGGCGCGCGGCCAACGCACTTCGCGCGGAGGAGCGGTTGGCTGTGCGCCTCGGGGCCGAGACGGCGACTCAACTCTTCCTGCAACGCCGCTATCTCGCTCTTCGTCACGGCCTCAAAACGCTTCACACCCTCTACGTCGGTGGCTATCCCCCACGCAGAGGTGAGAAACAGCCACCACTTTGCGCGAGTCTGCGCAAACTCGTCCACTACCTGGCCACCTTGCGCCTTGTACGTTTCTAAAGTCGCCCTGGCATCATCGAGGGCGTAGGCGATAGCCCCCTCAGGCCATTGCCGGGTCGGTATCTCGCGCAAGCTCGCGAAGTCTTTCCGCCACTCATCCTTACGTAGCGTCTTTTTCGTTAGGCGCGCATACACCGCCGACAGGGAATACCCAGGGTTTTTCCTCAGGGCACTGTAACCCCCGTTGGCGATGTCTATGAGCTTCTGCCGGGTTAACACGTCTGTCACCTCATCGCGGGCGAGTTTCTCCCATACGGCAGGGACAAGGTCGGGCCATTGTCGGCACACTTGGGCTAGGTCGTACGGAGTGTTCGCTCCTACGATGGTGTCGTGCCCTGAGAGTACGTCTTCTGCCCACTCGCGGGCCTCATCGTACTTGAGCAACCCGGCACCGAGGTGCGTAGCCCACGTCACGCACACCAGGCGAGGGATTAGGTCGTCAGGGGAGAATAGTTCAGTTTCAGTGTCTAAGGCCACAATCACGTAGGGCGGCCTTTCCTGAACGTTGCACCGCGGAACGCCAGGGGGCCTGCCCCGTCATAGCCAACACTCTTTGCCCATCGTGCGAAGCGCACCTGGTCGCGCTCCGACAGGCTACCCCGACGTGCGGCCTCTATTCGAACCGCGGCTAGTGCTGCCTCGGATTCGCAACCTACGTACTCGCGACCTAGCAGAGCGCACGCTACACCGATAGTCCCTCGCCCGGCACACGGGTCGTACACTACCCCCGCTCCCGGGTCGGAGAACCACGCTACCAGATCTAGAGCCTGATCGAGAGGCTTTGCTGTCGGGTGCTTGTTCTGCCATCGCTCAGCGGTGTGAGTTAGAGCCACGAAGTTGCCAGGCCCTCCCCAATGCATGCGACCTTTCGGAGCATGTCCAATCGCAATAAACTCACTCCACCTAGGCGGGCGGGTGCCAGCCAGTTGCGGCATCCACGGCCGGCCCCCCAGGATCGGCCCCGGGTCCTCATCGTCCAACGGGACGACGGGGGCCATGCGGACATGCTTCGACATACTTTGATGCCATAGTGGAGCATCCTGTAAGTCTGTGTAAACTACAGACCACCTCGCCGCCTTAGACATCGCTAGCACGATATGCTCGCGTAGCGGTTCATCCAACGCGGAGAAACCGGCATCCCTGTGCCTGATCCCTTTCAGGTCCGGTGTTGCGGCCGCCGCGGCGGATGCCATCCGCGCATGCACATGCGCGGCGTACGGAGGGTCGGTGATGACAGACTGGATAGGGACGTCCAGCGCGTTATCTCTACAGTTTCCGTGTAGTATGTATTGCATAGTCCGCCTGGGCAGAATCGAACTGCCGACCACCGACTTATAAGGTCGGTGCTCTACCTTTAAGCTACAGGCGGTAGATGGGCCGCAGGCGCCCACCCAACCTACTTAACCACTGACTTCCAGAGGTGGACCGTGAAGGTCCCGCCCGCCTTCTTCGGCTTCGCCTGCGTCGTCAGGCGAATCTTCTGCCCTGCGCACGGGTTGACCTCCCCTTGTGAGGAGTCTTCGTTTGCCGCCTCTAGCGCGACATCCGACCATCTCCCCTCAGGAGGGTCGCCCTGCGGCGAGCAATTCAGGAGCGCCGCGAAGAACTCGCGTACTCCGGCGTGAAAGTACCTATCCGTTTTGGCCGTTGCCGACCACGATGGCAACACCCAAGCGTACTTCCCACCTACGACGCAATCGTCGTGGTCTGTTTCAAGAACTTCGAACTCACACACAAGCATAGGGCACTTGCCAGGGGGATCAATAAGTTTGATTCGTGTAACTTCCAGTAGGAAGTTACCCCCGGCAGGGAAGTAATTACCTCCCTGCCCTTCAAGACACTTCTTGTCGTCCGCGCCCGCGAAGATGTTTTTCATTAGATCGGCCTCTTAAACATGAATTCCGGTATATTTCATCCTGCGGTGTATTTCTACACCGCGATATATTTCATCCCGCGGCGCACTCCTTGGGCCTGAATATGGCCGTCCTCCCGCAGCTTCTTCAAAAGTCGGGCCAGCCTCTTGGCGGGGACCTTCTCCACCACCGTTTTGGCGTTCAAGGCCGCCAAAATTTCTGCTGCGCTCTTCGGCTGCTCTCGCTCTCCGTGCAAGAAATCCAGCACCTCTTCCCTTAACGACAACAGATCTGTTTTCGTCGCGCGATCCCTCTTCACGTTACCCATCGGCTACCATCTCCTTCTTTTGGCCATTCTATCCCGGCGATCAGTAGCTTCTGCGCCTGGCCTCGGGTCTGCTCTTGCATCTCGCAATCCGCCACCGCTTGTCGAAACCCTTTGAGGGTTTCGATGCAAGAGGTGAGTACTTCTACCGATACAGGGCGGGTTTGCCCTGGTCGGTGTGTTCGCGAGATCAGTTGCTCCCATCTATTACCATTTGGCGGACAAGAAATCACTAAGTTTCGATGCCACGGCTGCATATTGTGCCCCTCGCCAATGCTCGAGACGGAGCAGATCACGGACCGTTGGCGGTTCTGCGCAGTAGCTTGCACCCCGAGGGCGTCAGCCCCGCCTTCGCGACAGTATGGCAGGCCCGTCTCGCGCTCCAAACGCTCGCCGAACGCTGTATGTTCCGTCCAAACGAGCCCTGGCGCCTCGGCCGCCCACTTCGCCGCCAGGCGAATGATCGTGTCGTCGAACCACACAGCCTGTCTGTGGCGATCGGGGTCGTACTCCCCTCGAATCTGCTGCCACCGCACGATGCGTGGGTCCGTAGGGTGCGCTCGAAATACGTCACCCATCGACGCCAGCCCTTGCCGGCCGTGCATCAACACGTCTTGCACGAACGCAAAGCACGCGGTCCGCGCCTCCACCCACCGACGTGGCGGGGGCGGATCTAGGCGATAGTAGAACCCGCACGCGTATTCGCGAGCATGTCGCCATACCGCTGAGGCGTCGGGAACAGGGACTCCGTCAAGCGTCTGTTGCAGCGTCCGAAGCTGGGCGAACGCGCCATCGACACCCCCGGCAAAAGCGTGAAAACCTCGACCTCGGCACCTCTTACACCCTAGTCCCCCACAAGGCAGGCACTCTATTTCTCGTGCAGAGGCTGCCCGGGGCGAGTAATTCACATCGAAACAACGGATATGCAAAAGCACATCCGTAAACGTGTCGTCTGTGCAAACAACACCTGGCGTCTCGGAGAAACGCGACTTGAACGCGCGGCGGGCCGCAACCAAGTCGGTGTCCGCGGAGTCGCCCCAACGCAAGAGGGCACCAGGGGCCTTGCGCTGGAAATCGGGCACTTTCTCATCTAGCGCAAAAGCCCAATCTCGAAGCACCATTTCCTCTCGCGCGAGAGGGCTCCCTTCGCCAAGCGCTAGTTCGCACAGGTGCCCAAATTCGAGCACCGACCGATTCCCTAACGTGCCCGTCAAGACGACCACA
>Ga0213920_1000278_pt1 | contig 46528 bp, 39 predicted proteins | sample McNCre1117MG_FD_161054 | JGI IMG/M metagenome (GOLD analysis project Ga0213920, IMG submission 161054) | Freshwater microbial communities from McNutts Creek, Athens, Georgia, United States - 11-17 MG | ecosystem: Environmental > Aquatic > Freshwater > Creek | place: USA: Georgia | collected...
GCCGCTCTGGCGCACACCGAGCGCGACACCAACATCCCACTGTCTAGCGTGACCGCGCTAGAGCCTTACTGGGAGACCGTGCGTGAGGTCTATGCTCCGTTTGAGAGCGGATTGCCAGGCCCTACCGGCCGGGTCTACAAGCACGAAATTCCGGGCGGACAGCTGTCCAACCTTCGCCAGCAGGCGATTGCCCTCGGCCTGGGTCACCAGTTTGAGAAGGTTGAAGACATGTACGCGGCAGCGAGCGAGCTGCTTGGCCGTCCAACCAAGGTGACCCCGTCATCGAAGGTGGTTGGCGACCTAGCACTGCACCTGGTTGCCGTCAACGCGGACCCTAAGGACTTCGCCGAGAACCCACAGAACTACGACATCCCAGACAGCGTGATTGGCTTTATGGCCGGAGAACTGGGCGACCTACCCGGTGGCTGGCCAGAACCTTTCCGCACCAAGGTGTTGCAGGGCAAGAGCCCTAAGTTTGGCCTGACCCCGGTAAGCGCCACCGATCTGGCAGCACTATCCGGCACCGATTCCAAACTGCGTCAGTCCACGCTGAACCGACTGCTGTTCCCGGCTCCTTACGCTGAGTTCATCAAGGTGCGCGACACCTACGGCAAGCTAGACAACGTTGACACCGTCGACTACCTCTACGGCCTCGAACAGGGCTCTGAGCACGTAATCGAGATTGCCAAGGGTGTTCGACTCTACGTTGGGCTTGAGGCCATCGGTGGTGCAGATTCCAAGGGATTCCGCACCGTTATGACCACCCTCAACGGTCAGCTGCGTCCAATCATGGTTCGCGACAAGAAGATCACTGTGGCCACTCCACAGGCCGAGAAGGCAGACGCCGGCAACACCGCTCACGTAGCCGCTCCGTTCGCCGGCGTGGTAACCCTGCAGGTAGTCGAAGGCACCCCGGTAGAAGTTGGTCAGGCGGTGGCAACCATCGAGGCAATGAAGATGGAAGCAACCATCACAGCCAGCAAGGCCGGTATCGTGCGTCGTCTTGCCATTGGCAAGACTCAGCCGGTTGACGCTGGAGATTTGATCCTCGTCATCGAATAACGATTGATGTAACACCAAGGGTTAGCCAAGGCGGCTTTGATGCCCTTTGGCTAAGATGAACATGCAGTAACTCGCCTGCACCCTCGGGTGCTGGACCGCAACGCCTTTTGGCGAGAGTCAGCTGTGAATGTGCCAGACCAGGAGGTAACTGTGGCATTTGGCCGAAACAAACCCGAAGATCAGTCCAAGGACATCTTCGCCGAGGTGGTACCAGCCGCCGAGACCAAGACTCACAACCTTGCCGAGGTAGCAGTAGACGCAGGCACTGTTGACGTAGCTCCGTCTACCGCCTCGATTCCAATTGCTCCAGAGGTGCTCGAGGTTGCCTCGGTGCCACTGCCGCAGGAAAACGCCTTGGTTTCCAATGAGGTAGTTCGCAGCAACTACTCACGCCGCGATAGCCTGCGCGGAGCCGCATTCGACTCACCTGAGCCTGCAGCAATGCTCACGGCCGACCGCCTCATCGACAACTCAAAGCGCAACCGTCCTGCCCCTGAGGCTGGTTTCCGCAGATTCGTTTACTTTGCCTCGCTCCGCACCATCAACCTCGGCGACAGCCTGGCCGTGCGCGAACGCCGTGCCCTAGATGCCCGCATTGGCGCCCAGCTTGAAGGCGGCACCATGTTTGTGCCGGTTCTCACTCGCAAGGGTGGCGTAGGCAAGACCACGGTCACCACGCTCCTGGGAATGGCACTGTCGCTTAGCCGTGAAGACCGCATCATTGCCATCGATGCCAACCCTGACCGCGGAACTTTGGCCGAGCGTGTCTCAAAGAACACCCGCTTCACTGTGCGAGACGTGGTTAACCGCGCCGCCGCCATCGATGGTTTCACCGATTTTTCCAGCATGGTTTCCCGAGACGTCACTCGATTGGACGTGCTCGCCTCCGACAACGACCCAATGCTTTCCGAGGCGTTCAACGAGGGTGACTACAACGTTGTCGCCGACATGGCAGCTCGCTACTACTCGATCGTTCTCACCGACTGCGGTACCGGTATCGTCCACTCTGTGATGCGCCCGACCCTGCAGCGCGCCAATGGTCTGGTTATCGTTTCGGGTGGCTCGGTGGACGAGGCTCGTCTCGCATCGGAGACCCTGACCTGGCTGGAGGCCAACGACTACGGAGACCTGGTTCGCAATGCGATTGTGGCGCTGAACACTGCCACTCAGGCCACCCAGCTGGTCAAGCTTGATGAAATCGAGGCTCACTTCAAGAGCCGCGTGCGTGCGGTAGTTCGTATTCCTTACGACCCAGCTCTTGCCGCCGGTTCGGTCATCAAGTTCTCCGAGCTGAAGAAGGACACACGTCTGGCCGCTCGCGAACTTGCCGCGCTGGTGGTAGACAGCCTGCACATCCCCGCCTAGGTCTGTCTTGCAATGACGCTTCGTGATATTCGCCTCTTTGGCGATCCTGTTCTAAAGAGCAGCTGCGATCCGGTGCTCGTCTTTGATGAGAAGCTGGCTCTGTTGGCCCACGACTTGCTGGAGACCACCACGCTTATTTCCGGCCGGGCTGGGGTTGCTGCCAACCAGATTGGTGTTGGGTTGCGCGGCTTCTCCTGGAACGTTGACGGAGCCTCAGGAGTTATCTTCAACCCGCGATTGGTTGAGGTTTCGGGTCAAAAGCGACTGGTCACCGAGGGCTGCCTGTCGCTTCCCGGGCTATGGCACGAAACCCCGCGCTTCGAATACGCCCGGGTTGAGGGTCAAGATGCCGCGGGTAACCCGATTACCCTCGAGGGCACCGGGCTGATGGCTCAGATGCTGCAGCACGAGTGCGATCACCTTGACGGTTTGGTTTACATCGACCGGCTGGAGCCAGAAGAGCGCAAGTTGGCAATGCGCAAGCTGCGCGAGCAAGACTGGTTTATGAAGGCGCTAAACGGCTAGTCAGCGGTTTTGCGGGGAGTCGAGTAGAGCTCCTCAATCTCGACCTTGAAATCTTCCAGCACCACATTGCGCTTAATCTTCATGGATGGCGTTAGATGGCCGGTAGCCTCGGTCAACTCCTGATCCAGAATGACGAAACGCTTGATTTCTTCGGCCTTCGAAACCGTCTGATTCACGCGCGAAACGGCTGACTGAACCTCGGCGTAAACCGCCGGATTCTTGGCCGCCTGAGCAATGGTGAGGTTTTTGTCTTGGCCGTGACTTGCCAGCCAGAGCGGCAGCATGTCTGAATCCAGCGAAATTATGCACGCTACATACGGGCGGTTGTCACCGATGACCACCGCCTGCCCGATTAGCGGATTGGCTCGCAGCGGGTCTTCCATCGGTGCGGGGGCTACGTTCTTGCCACCAGCGGTGATGATCAGCTCTTTTTTGCGGCCGGTGATGGACAGGAAGCCGTCATCGTCTAGCTGTCCGATATCGCCGGTGTGGAACCAGCCGTCCTCGATTGCTTCGGCCGTTGCGGCGGGGTTGTTCCAGTAACCACGCAGCAGGTTGCTGCCACGGAGCAGAATTTCGCCGTCATCGGCGATCTTGATGCCGCAGCCTGGGAGCAGGCGCCCAACCTTGCCGATGCGAATTTGGTTGGGGCGAGCCACCATCGCCGGTGCGGTGGTCTCGGTCAGTCCGTAGCCCTCGAGCACGATTAGGCCGATTGCTCGGTAGAAGTGTCCTAGGCGAACTCCAAGGGGTGCGCCACCCGAGACTGCATAGCGAACTTGGCCACCCATGGCCTCGCGAATTTTGCCGTAGACGAGTTTGTCGAAGAGCCAAAACTTTAGCCGCAGGGATAGGCCGGGCCCGCTCTTGGTATCAAGCGCCTTGGAATAGCGCACTGCGACGTCTGCAGCGGCTCTAAAGATGTTGCCCTTGCCGCCAGCCTCGGCCTTTTGTTCGGCGGTGTTGTAGACCTTTTCGAAGACTCGAGGAACCGCTAGTAAGAAATTCGGCTTGAAACTGACCATGGCGCCAGCCAGATTTTTGACGTCGCCCTGGTGCCCCACTTTTACGCCCGAGTGCACGGTCAACACTTCTACGAATCTTGCGAAAACGTGTGCCAGCGGCAGGAAGAGCAGAGTGCTCTGACCCTCGGCCAGGACATCGGGGATTTCCAGCTTGGCATTCTTGGACAGGTCTACGAAGCCGCGGTGGAGCAGCTCGCAGCCCTTCGGCCGGCCGGTGGTGCCCGAGGTGTAGATGATGGTGGCCAGCGAGTCTAAGCCGGATGCGGTTCGGTGCTGCTCTAGGAGTTCGTCGCTGGTATTTTTTCCCAGCTCAACCAAACGGGCCAGGGAGTCATCGTGGAAGGTCCAAACCTCGCGCAGAAAGGCGCTTTGGCTGCGGATCTCGGCAAGCTTCTCGGCCATTTCGGGGGTCTCCAGAAAGATGCCAACAGCCTGAGAGTCGGAGAGGATCCAGGACATCTGCGACGCCGAGGAGGTTTCGTAAATGGGCACTGGCACTGCGCCGGCAAACCACAGTGCGAAGTCGACCAGGGTCCATTCATAGCTGGTGTGGCTCATGATTGCCACAGCCTGGCCCGGAGTTAGTCCGGCGGCTATCAGCCCCTTAGCAAGGGCGCGTACCTGTGCCAAAAACTCGGCCGCGGTAACGTCGTGCCAGCCGCCATCGCGTTCGAGAGCGTAGAGCGGCAAATCCGGCGTAGTTGCAGCACGGACCAGCAGGAGGTCGGTGATATTTGAGGCTGAGTCAGACTCGATGAGCGACGGGACGTCGTAGGCCTTCAAAGTATCACCCTTCCTTGCGAATACTAGGCACTACTTTAGGGGCAAAGCCAGCCTCGGACGCCACTTTCAAGCGCAGGTTGGCTAGACTTTTTGAAGTATTTGGAGTTGCTGGGACCAGCATTCAGGATGGAATTTATGTACGCAGTAGGTATCGACATCGGTGGCACCAAGATTGCCGGTGCCCTGGTAGATCCAGATGGCGTCCTGGTTCGAGAACTTCGTGTGCCCACTCCGGCAACCGACAGCGCCGCCATCGTGGATGCCGTTGCAGGTCTGATTAACACCCTTGCGGCCGGTGAGCAGGTAATCGGTGCGGGTGTTGCGGCCGCCGGGTTCATCGATGCCGAACAGGCGAACATCGTTTATGCCCCTAACCTTTCATGGCGCAATGAGCCATTTAAGGCCCTCGTAGAGGCCAAGGTTTCGGTTCCGGTACTGCTGGAAAACGACGCCAACGCGGCTGGCTGGGCCGAGTACCGCTTCGGTGCTGGCAAGGGCTACAAGCACATGGTCATGCTCACCATTGGCACCGGTGTCGGAGGTGCTGTAATCACCGATTCGCACCTGCTGCGCGGTGGTTTTGGAGTCGCAGCCGAACTTGGACACATGCGTGTGGTTCCGGAAGGCCGCCTCTGTGGCTGCGGACAGCACGGCTGCATCGAGCAATATGCATCGGGTACCGCATTGTTGCGTTCGGCTCGTGAGCTGGCCGCGAGTGGCAAGCCAGAGGGTGCTCGGCTGGCCGAGATTCAGCACGAAACCGGCGAACTGACCGGACTCCAGGTGGCGCAGGCCGTCATCGAAAAGGACCCTGGAGCGGTTGGCCTGGTTAGAGAATTGGGATCCTGGCTGGGGCAGTGCGTATCCTCGCTGGCAGCAGTGCTTGACCCCGAAATCGTAGTCATCGGCGGTGGAGTTTCTTCGCTTGGTGACGTAGTCCTCGACCCGATTCGTGATGCGTTCCTCAGTCATCTTCCGGCACGCGGCTTCCGTCCAGAGCTAGAAATCAAGGCGGCACAGTTCCTAAACGATGCCGGTCTGGTAGGCGCAGCCGACCTGGCCCGCCGCGCCTTCGGTAAACTTTAAGTCTTAGCAAAACTCCGAGTCATAGAAAGGGGATTGGGATGACCTATTTCTTCCTGAAAACCTTCGTGCTCGGCCCGCTGCTGCGAGTCATCTTCCGCCCTTGGATTAGGGGCGTCGAGAACATCCCAACCAGCGGCGCAGCTATCTTGGCAAGCAACCACCTTTCTTTCTCGGACAGCATCTTTTTGCCGCTGATGCTTCGTCGCCCGGTCACCTTCTTGGCAAAGAGCGAGTACTTCACGGGTAAGGGCCTAAAAGGTGCTTTGACCCGCTGGTTCTTCAAGTCCACCGGCCAGCTTCCCATCGACCGCTCTGGCGGTAAGGCATCAGAGGCCTCGCTAACAACCGGCTTGGGCGTGCTGGCCGAGGGCAACGTTCTCGGAATCTACCCTGAGGGCACCCGCTCGCCAGATGGCAAGCTATACCGCGGTCGAACTGGCATCGCTCGCATGGTGCTGGAGGCCAAAGTGCCGGTAATTCCAGTGGCAATGATTGACACCGAGAAGGTGCAGCCGATTGGTCAGCGGATGCCGCGGATTCGTCGGGTGGGTATCAACATCGGTGCCCCGCTAGATTTTTCGCGCTTTGAAGGCATGGAGGGCGATCGAATCGTGCTTCGTGCCGTGACCGATGAAATCATGTATGAACTTCAGCGTTTGAGCGGGCAGGTCTATGAAGACGTCTATGCCACCTCGGTGAAGAGCCGCATGGCTCGCGCCGCCCGCTAAACCTAAACCCCTTACCCAAACCGCCACCAAGAATAGAGAATCAAATTGGCAAGAGTGACTGAACCGAGCGTTGTAGCTGATCCAAAGGTTATTGCTGGTCTTGACGCCTATCAAGCGCTGCCGGCAGCACAGCAGCCAACCTGGTATTCGCAGGAAGCTCTCGAACTTTCCCGCAAGGAACTTTCGGTTTTGCCTCCACTGGTTTTTGCCGGTGAGGTAGACCGCCTTCGCGACCGCCTGGCCCAGGCTGCCAGTGGAAACGCGTTCCTGCTTCAGGGTGGAGATTGCGCCGAGACCTTTGCAGACGCCACCGCCGACCGCATCCGCAACCGCGTCAAGACGCTGCTGCAGATGTCTGTCGTGCTGATGTACGGTTCCAGCCTTCCGGTAATCAAGATGGGCCGTATGGCCGGTCAGTTTGCCAAGCCTCGCTCCAACAATGACGAGACCCGAAACGGCGTTACCCTGCCCGCCTACCGCGGCGATGCGGTAAACGGCTACGACTTCACCGCCGAGAGCCGCCTGAACGACCCTAAGCGTCTGGTGCAGGCTTACCACACCTCAGCCAGCACCCTGAACCTGGTCCGTGCCTTTACCACCGGTGGCTTTGCCGACCTGCGTTCGGTGCACGACTGGAACAAGGGCTTCACCGATAACCCAGCCAACGCTCGTTACGAATCGCTGGCCAAGGAGATCGATCGCGCAATCTCGTTCATGGAATCGGCCGGTGTGAACTTCGATGGCCTTTCGTCCACCGAGTTCTACGTGAGCCACGAGGGTCTGCTGTTTGACTACGACCGCCCACTGACTCGCATTGATAGCCGCACCGGCACTCCTTATGTGACCAGCGGCCACTTCATCTGGATCGGTGAGCGCACCCGTCAGCTCGATGGCGCCCACGTCGACTTCCTGTCGCGCGTTCGCAACCCGATCGGTGTAAAGCTTGGCCCAACCACTCAGCCTCAGGACGTCCGCGACCTGATTGAGAAACTGGACCCTGAGCGCGAGCCTGGTCGCCTGACCTTCATCACCCGCATGGGTGCCGGCAAGATCCGCGAGGAAATGCCTAAGCTGGTCGAGGCAGTGAAGGGAACCGGAGCCAACCCACTCTGGATCACCGACCCGATGCACGGCAATGGCATCACCACCAAGAACGGTTACAAGAGCCGCCGATTCGACGACGTCATGGACGAGGTTCGCGGCTTCTTCGAGGTTCACAAGGCCGCGGGAACTTTCCCTGGTGGAATCCACATTGAGCTGACCGGCGACGACGTAGCCGAGTGCCTCGGTGGCTCCGACGTGATCGATGAGGCCGCACTGGAAGAGCGCTACGAGTCGCTCTGTGATCCACGACTAAACCACATGCAGTCGCTAGAACTTTCGTTCTTGGTTTCGGAGATGCTGGCCAACCGCAAGTAAGTTCAACGCGAAAGCCCCGGATGGCAATCTGCTATTCCGGGGCTTTGGCAATTCGTCTATTTCTTGTTGCTGATTGTCACCGTGGTGCCGCGCTTAATCACGCTTCCGGCGGCGACGCTCACGCTGCGCACCTTAGCTACACCCCAGTTGGCTTGCAGTTGATCGGTGTTGACATACACCTGGAGCCCCAGGTTTTCTAGCGCCAGTTTCGTGGCGGCAAGGGTCTCGCCGATCATATTTGGCATCACGACCGTGGTGCCACCCTTAGACATTACGAGAACCACGCTGCCTCCGACGGGGAGCGGGGTGGTGGTCAGTTCGGCACGGATGGCCTTGCCATCGGGCTGCGCGTCTGAGTACTCGAGCGTTGTGGCAGATACCTTGATGCCCGCAGCCTGAAGCAGATTTATGGCGGTGGCCTGATCGGATCCGGCAACATCGGGAATGGGGCCCAGCGATACCTGCAACGGGATGGTCGAACCAGCGGCTATGGTCTTGCCATCAATTCCCGGGTAGCCAAAAACGGTTCCCTTGGCTCCGTTGGAAAAGTACTCGCTGGTTGTGCCGGCAATGAAACCGGCCGAAGTGAGCTTTGCTGTGGCCTGCGCGACGGACAGGCCAGCCAGCGAGGGAACGGCTTTCAACTCGGGGCCGTCCGACACCCAGAGGGTAATGGCGGCACCGCGCCAAAAGAGCGAACCGGCGCCTGGCTGGCTTCTGGTAACCAAGCCGGCACTGATGGTCTTGGAGTGCTCGTGTTCCACCGAAACTTTGGCGGCGTAGGGTCGCAGGGACTCCTGGGCGTTGGCGAGGGTGGTGGAAGCCAGGTTTGGCACTGTGGTCAGACCACCCGGTCCAGACCCGAACCACCAGCCGGCACCCAGCGAGAGCAGTGCAAAGACGGTGATGGCGAGGGCGATCCATTTGCCATTCTTTCGCCGACGATTGCCAAGTTCCTCGAGCGGACTCAATGGTAGTTCGGTTTCATCCGCCGAAATTACCGTTGTTGCGTTGGGGCCGAACGCGGCAGTGCCGGCTGTCTCGCCTCCGATTACAGCGGTGGCGTCGGCGCCGATAACCGTAGTGGCATCGGTGCTCGGAAAATCTAGGACCAGGGTGGAGTCCACGGGAATCACCGTGGTTGCCGCCATTTTGGCAAACTGTGGCAGGTCTAGGCGGCTCGTGGCGCCTCGACCAGCCTTCAGCTCTGCCCGCACCCGCTCGGTTACCTCCATCAGCACCTGGGCGTTGGCAGGGCGGTGCTCCGGGGCTTTGGCGGTTGACCACAGCACCAGCTCGTCAACGATTGGGGGAACGGTGGGTTCGATCAGCGATGGAGCCGGAACGCCCACGGAGGTGTGCTGGTGTGCGATGTGGGCAATCTCGTTGCCCTTGAACGGCTGTTCGCCGGTCAGGAATTCGTAGAGCATGATGCCAAGCGCGTAGACATCGCTGCGGGCGTCGGCAACACCGCGGGTTATCAACTCGGGGGATAGGTAGGCGATTGTGCCCACCAGAGATCCGGTGTTGGTGTTGGCATCGATGTCACGCGCCAGCCCGAAATCGCCGAGTTTGATGCGACCGTCATCGGCTAAAAAGACATTCTCGGGCTTCAGGTCGCGGTGCAGGACGCCGGCTCGGTGTGCGGCGGCCAATCCCTGCAGGATGGCATCGAACAGTTCGAGTGCTCGAGCTGGCTTGAGTTTGCCAAATTTCTGCATGGCATCACGCAGGGTCATGCCGGCCACGTATTCCATCACAAGATACGTGGTTGCACCATCGGTGCCCTGGTCAAATACGTTTACCAGATTGGGGTGATTTAGTCGGGCCGCGGTCTTGGCTTCGCGAATGAACTTGTCGCGGAAAGACGGATTTTCAGCAAGGTGAGGGTAAATGACCTTGACTGCAACCTTGCGCTCCAGCCGCTCGTCGGTTGCCAGGTAGACGTCTGCCATGCCGCCGCGCGCCAGTAGCCGCTCAATCCGATAGCGATCGGCGAGCAGGGTGTTGACCAGCGACAAAGGGCTTCCTTTTGGGCTTAGAGCGGAGTTCTAAGGTCAAGATTAGTTTTGGTCGAGCCCAATCTGTGGCAATCTTGATGTGTGCCAGAAGTATTTGCCAACGTTGCTTGGCTAACCATCCCAGATGTTGCCGAAATCCTTGACCTACCCCTGGGTAAGGTCCATCGCCTGATCGAAGACCATTTCCTCGTTGAAACTCGCATCGATGGCGTTCGCAAGGTTCCCGCAGATGCCATTCAAGATGGCGAGCCTTTGGCCAGCCTGCGCGGCACCCTGTTCGTTCTCTTCGATGCAGGATTCAGCACCGATGAGGCTCTGGAGTGGCTCTACACCGAAGAAGAGTCGCTGGGCACCACGCCTATGGCGGCACTGGTCTCGGGCAAGAAGGCCCCGGTTCGCCGCGCCGCGCAAGCACTGCTCTAAGCCTCTGAATCTGAGTCGCTTGGCAGCCAGTTGGGTTATTGGCTATGCCTTAGCTGTCGCGCTGAATCACCTTGAGGGCAAGTTGGCGTAGCTGCTCTTTGCCGGCAGCCCCAATTTCTAGTTCGCTCAACGCCTCTAGCGCCTGGTTCGCCAGGTCTTCGATCATGCGCTCGGTCTTATGCAAGGCTCCGCAGCCGACAATCGTCTGCTGCAAGAAAGTAATCTGCTCGGCGTTTAGCGAGCGACTGGTAAGCATCTCGTCAAACACGCGCCCAACCGAAGTGTTGAGGGTCTCGCGGGTTAGGCCAACCAGCACGGTTCGCTTTCCCTCACGCAGATCATCGCCGGCTGGCTTGCCTGTAACTGATGGATCACCAAAAACACCGAGGATGTCGTCGCGCAACTGGAAAGCCATTCCAAGTGGCACACCAAAGGCGCTGAATCCACGCAGGAGGCCGGCGTCCGCTCCGGCAAAGGCGGCGCCGATTAGCAGCGGTGCTTCGATTGAGTATTTTGCGGTCTTGTAGAGCATCACTCGATTGGCCCGACCTACTGCCTCCTGAGGAGGGCGAGTCATCGCGGCGTTTTCCTCAAGCACGTCCAGGTACTGCCCGGCCATCACTTCGATGCGCATCTTGGCAAACTCGCTACGGCAGGCCTCTCGAATTTGTTCATTCGGGGCCAGCGCCAGAGCCCGGCTGAAGAGCTCACTGCTCCAGGAAAGCAGCAGGTCACCCACCAGGATTCCACCCGCAACGCCAAAGCGCTCAGGGGAACCCGCATAGCTTTGCTCTCGGTGCAGACTTTCAAATCGTTTGTGTACCGCGGGCATGCCGCGGCGGGTGTCTGAGTTATCCAGAATGTCGTCGTGGACCAGGGCGGCGGCGTGGAACATCTCCAGCGCGCTCGTGATGCCCACCATTGCCTCGGAAGAATCAGCCAAAGCTTCGGTGCTCTGCTTTGTGCTCGAAACCGGAAGGGTGCTGGCCCAGGCCCAGTAGGTGAAGAGGGCGCGGAAGCGCTTGCCTCCCTGCATCAGCGATTTGCTGTAGGTCAAAATCGGGGAGAGATCCTCGGAGATTGCGTGAAACTCCTGCCGCTTGTCCTCGCAGAATTCGTCAAGCTGCTCTTGAATCAACTCTAGGAGGTTGGCGGTTTCGCTCATGAAAACTAGCGTAGTTGGGGAGGCCCTTGTTGAAGTGCCATCGCCGCCTTAATATCGAATTGATGTGGCCGGTTGAACTGAAACGAGGTGACCGTGGGTCTTTCTGAGCGAGAACAAAAGGTTCTTGATGAGATGGAGCGTGGGCTCTACGCCGAGGACGCCGACCTTGCCAAGCGATTCAGGCAGGTGGCCGATCAGACTCCGGTGCGCAAGCGACAGCGCAACACCGCAAGATTGCTGGCGGGGGCGCTGGTTGCGGTGGGCGGACTGATGGTGGTTCTCACCGGGGCGATGTTGCACTTCCCGCTGATTGGCGTTGCCGGTTTTGCCATGACTCTCACGGGCTTGATTATTGCCAGCACCGGTTCGCTGAATAGCACTGCGAGCAAATCCCGAGAATCCAATGCTTCGGGTCGTTCCCATTCAGGTAAGGGCGATCGCGGCGGATTTATGGAGTTTTTCGAAAACCGCTGGGATGACCGCATGAACGGCCAATAGGTCTCCACTTTTAGCTACCGCTCGGGTTACCGGGCGGTATTTTTTTTGCCCGATTTTGCTCCGAATTAAGCCATTTCGGGCATTAATTGCCAATTATTTGAAGATTTTCCTCCACCGCGATATTTCCGCGACACGATGCGAAATTATCGGAAATTTATTCGCAAAAAACCTTGCAATTCCAAGCTTTGTGGTGCAAAGTGGGGTAAAGTGGAGTATATAGGCTCAACGAGGTGTTAGGAAAGGGGAAGCGCATGCTGCTAGGCACTCATTCCCCACGCCTCGATGAAAAGGGCCGCATTATTCTTCCCGCCAAATTCCGCGATGAATTCGCAGGCGGACTCGTCATTACCCGCGGTCAAGACCGCTGCCTCTATGTGTTCAGCGCCAAAGAGTTTGAAGAGCTGAACGACCGCATTCGTCAGGCACCAATCTCCAGCAAGGCAGCGCGTGATTTCCTGCGCAGCCTGCTCAGTGGTGCCACCGATGAAGTGCCAGACAAGCAGGGCCGTGTAACAATCCCAGCGATGTTGCGCGACTACGCAGGACTCGACCGCGATCTGGCCGTGATCGGCATGGGCAACCGCGCCGAAATCTGGGATGCAAACGCCTGGAACCAGAGCCAGGCCGAACGTGACGCTTCCTTCTCCGAAATCGCGGAGGAGGTGATTCCGGGGCTCTTCTAGAGCCTTTGGTTTGGTCTTTATCCGTTTGGAAGTCTGACGATCTTCCCCTTCGCCAGAAGTCAAACGGATGAGGATCCAGCCACAGGACTGGAATTCCGGACTCTTTATGGCAAAACCAATCGATCAAATTCACGCTCCGGTCATGTTGGAGCGCTGCATCGAGGTTCTAGGCGAGTCGCTGGCCGGCAAGCCGGCTTTCATGATTGACGGCACTCTTGGCCTCGGTGGCCACAGTGAAGCCTTCCTGGAGCGATTCCCACAGCTAACACTCATCGGCATCGACCGAGACACCAACGCGCTTCGCCTGGCTGGCGAACGCCTGGCTCGATTCAAGGACCGCATTCACCTGGTGCACGCGGTATACGACGAAATTTCCGAAGTCTTGGAAGACCTTGATATCGCTGGAGTGGACGCGATTCTGCTCGATCTGGGTGTTTCCTCAATGCAGTTGGATGAGGCCGACCGCGGTTTTGCCTACTCATACGAGGCACCGCTTGACATGCGGATGGATACCAGCCGCGGAATCACTGCGGCCGAAGTGGTCAATACCTACGGCGAAGCCGAACTGGCTCGCATCTTCAAGGAATATGGCGAAGAGCGCTATGCCAAGCCGGTAGCCAAGGCGATTGTTGCCCAGCGCGTGAACACCGCGTTTGTAAACAGCACCGATCTAACCGCACTGATTTCCAAGGTGATTCCGTTCATCCCTGGCAAGTCGACCGGGCACCCCGCGAAGCGAGTGTTTCAGGCGCTGCGCATCGAGGTAAACGGCGAGCTCGAGGTGCTCACTCGCACCATGCCGGCAGCCATTGAGGCACTGAACCTCGGCGGTCGCATTTTGGTGCTGGCCTATCACTCGCTAGAAGACCGAATCGTCAAGCAGGCCCTGAGCGCAGCCAGCACTTCCTCGGCACCGCTCGATCTTCCTATCGAACTGCCAGAGCACGCCCCAATTCTCAAGCTCGTGGTCAAGGGCGCGGAGCAGGCTTCAGCTTCAGAAATCCAAGAAAACCCAAGAGCGGCTTCCGTGCGACTGCGCGCCGCTCAGAAAATCAGGAATGCCGCATGAGTGCTGTACTAAACGTCAACCCAGGCCGTCCAAGTTTCTCGGTGCTGGAGGGTCTGCGTCAGGCAACGGCTCGTCGCGCTAACCCGCGACTCTTCATCGCAGCAACCATCGTCATCGGTGCGCTTGCTATTGGTCTCAGCAACCTCATGCTGAACATCGCTACCAGCCAAGGTGTTTACGAACTTGCCCACCTCAAGAACGAGAAGAAAGAATTGGCGCTAAACACCCAGATCATTGGCACCCAGGTGGCATCGCTTTCTAGCGACCAGAACCTAGCGGATGCAGCCCATGCGCTAGGAATGGTTAGCAACGCAAACCCAGTCTTCATCGATGTAGCAGCGCAAAAGGTTTACGGCAAGCCGCTGGCTGCAGTAAACAGCACCGCCGCTCGCATTTCGGGCAACCTGATCAAGAATTCGCTACTCACTACCAAGACCACGGCAGCCTCGCTCCAGGCAGCTGCCGCGGCAGAAAAAGCTTCGGCAACCGCAAAGGTTTCCGCAACAGATGTCGCCACCGGTAGTTTCACTGCCGCATCGTCAACCAAGCTGACCCAGGTTCCTAGCAACTCGGGCTGGACGACTGCAAGCAGTGGGTATGTCGGTGGCGCAAAATCTTCTAACTCGCAGGTAGGTTTGGCTGGAAGCGGGATTCCCGCTGCACCTACCCACTAGTCGATTATTCGACAAAGTAGGCAAGAGTTTTTCGGCAGTTTGGATGGGCTTATGTTCGGCGGTAATTCCATCGAGGCAGTTCGCCTTCGTCGTCTTTCAGTTCTAATTGCAATCATCGTATTTCTGTTCGGCGGCAGACTGGTCTGGTATCAGGTCATCGATGCCAACTCCATCAACAAAGTCTCGTTTGCCAAACGTGCCATCACCGATGTGATTCCCGCGCTGCGTGGAAATATCGTGGACGCCAACGGCAAGATTTTGGCCACCACCGTACTGGCCTACGATGTCAACGTTGACCCAACCATGGTCAACCCTTTCAATCGCCTGGTAAACGGCGCCGACACCACAATTTCCGTTGAGCAGGCCGCGCAAGAAATTGCCTCCATTGTCAAAATGGATCCCATTGCCGTTTCCCAAAAACTCATCGGCACCTCGCATTACTCCAACATCATCAAGCAGGTCAGTGGCACTCAATACCGCCACCTGCAGGCGCTAAACATTCCCTGGCTCTTCTTCCAGACGGTTCCTAAGCGGGTATATCCAAACGGTGCTTTGGCCGGAAACCTGCTGGGTTTTGTGAGCAAAGACGGTGTTCCTCTCGAGGGTCTCGAGTATTCGGCCAATAAGTGCTTGGCCGGCACCGATGGCAAGGAAACCTATGAGCGCGGAGTGGACGGAATCAAGATTCCTACCAGCACTCAGGTGACCACCCAGCCTAAGAACGGTGGCACACTTCAGCTGAGCATAAACAGCGACCTGCAGTACTACGCGCAGCAGGTCATGGCTCACTACGTAACCGGCGAGCGAGCCGACTGGGGCAGTGCCATCGTCATTGAGGCAAAAACCGGCAAAGTACTCACCGCGGCCGAATATCCGAGCGTGGATCCCAATAACTACACCGCATCTAATGCAGCCGATCGCCGCGCCCGCATTTTTCAGGCAACCTTCGAACCGGGCTCGACGCTCAAGACCGTCACCGCGGCAACCGCGATCGACCAGGGCGTGGCAACGCCGACAACCCAGGTGGTTGCACCGCAGACCACTCAGGTTGCCGGCGGGTACAACATCAGCGATAGCCACGTTCACCCCACCGAACACCTGACCCTCACTGGTGTGTTGATCGAGTCTTCAAACACCGGAATCATTCAGATCGGTAAGCGAGTTCCCTACGAGACGCGCTACCAGTACTGGAAAAAGTTTGGCCTAGGCCAGCGCACGGCGGTCAACTTTGCCGGTGAGGGCAGCGGAGTTATCCATGAGGTAACGGACGGCGTTTCGGTCTACACCACCATGTTTGGCCAGGCCATGTCGGTTACCCCGATGCAGACCGCCTTCCTTTACCAGACCATTGCCAACATGGGTGTACGGCTGTCTCCGGACCTACTGCTTGGCTGCAAGAACGCCAACGGTTCCACCACCGCTATGGAGAAGCTTGCCGCTCCGGTCCGGGTAATCAAGACCTCGACCGCGCGCTCTGTAATTTCGATGCTGGAAAACGTAATCACCCAACCCGGTGGTGTCGGTCAGACCGCTGCGATTCCCGGCTACCGAGTGGGTGGCAAGTCGGGTACCGCGCAGATTGCCAAAGACAACGGCATTGGCTATGTTGCCCTGCACGCCATTTCGTTTATTGGCATGGCTCCGGCAGACAACCCGCAGTATGTTTTGGCGGTAACCATCTACAAACCAAGGACCGTTAGTAACTCCATCGGTGCCACCCCGGCATTCAAAGACATTCTGCAGCAGGTGTTGCGAACCTACCGTGTGGCACCAAGTACCACTTCTTCGCCTACCATTGCTGCTAAGTGGTAAACATGAAAGAGTCCATCCCGCCTATCCTCAGACCCGAGAACGTGGTTCCGGTTGAGTTGAGCGCGTTTGCCCACCACTTTGGCCTGGTGGTTGATCCGCAGCTAAAGATTCACCTAACCGGCATCAGCATGAACACCAACGATCTGCGACCCGGCGACCTTTTTGTGGCAATGCCAGGTCTAAAGACACATGGAGCGCAGTTTGTTTCTAAGGCGGTTGCAGCCGGTGCAGTGGCGGTTGTCACCGATGGCGCAGGCGCGAAAATAATCCTGGCGGAAGATCCAAACTTTGGGCTGCCCGTGCTGTTGCTGGAATCTCCGCGTCGACACCTGGGTGAACTTGCAGCCTATGTTTACGGCAACGTCGCCGGTAACCTGCCAAGAATTTTTGGAACCACCGGCACCAACGGTAAAACCTCAACCTCGTACCTGCTCGAAGCCCTGCTGCGCCAACTTGGCGAGGTGACCGGACTTACCTCTACCGCCGAGCGTCACATCGCCGGTGAGGTCATCGTCAGCCGACTGACCACACCGGAGTCTACCGAGATGCAGGCCCTCATTGCCCGCATGCGCGAACGCGGAGTAACCAGCGTTGCCATCGAGGTTTCGGCCCAGGCGCTAAGCCAACTCCGAGTGGATGGAATCCACTTTGACGTGGTGGGTTTCACTAACCTGAGCCATGACCACTTCGACGACTATCCCGACTTCGCAACCTACCTAAAGGCCAAGGTTGAGCTATTCACTCCAGAACGCGCCACGAGGGGAGTGGTTTCGCTGGACTCCAGCTTCGGTGCCGATTTTGTAGCCGCGAGCAAGATTCCAGTGGTTACCATCAGCGGCAACCCTGAGGTTTCGGCCGACTGGCAGGTGAGGGTCACCGAACAGGCCACCACCCACACCAGTTTTGTGCTCTCCGGGCCTAACGGCGAGCAAATCGAGAGCCAGGTGCCACTGATCGGTGCTCACATGGCCGCAAACGGTGCGCTGGCAATTGTTATGGCCATCGAGTCCGGATTCGACTGGCGTCTGGTAGCCGAGCGTGTTTCGGCCGGCATCAGCGCCTACCTGCCTGGACGCACCGAACTGGTCAGCGGTCAAACCGGCCCAGCGGTCTATGTTGACTTTGGTCACAGCCCAGATGCGTTTCTGCACACCCTCCGCAGTCTGCGTGAGGTCACCGAGGGCAGGCTAATCATGCTTTTCGGTGCCGATGGCGATCGCGATGCGTCCAAACGCCCGGACATGGCCAGGGTGGCTGCCGAAAACTCTGACATCGTAATCGTCACCGACCATCACCCACGTTTTGAGAACCCCGTCACTATCAGACAGGCGCTGGTGGCTGCGGCACGCGAGGCTCGCCCGGATGCCGAAATATTTGAGGTCAGCCCGCCCGAACAGGCAATTCGCAAGGCAGTCCAGCTTGCCAGGCCGGGAGACGCAATTCTGTGGGCCGGACCGGGACACCAGGATTACCGCGACATTCAGGGTAAACGCACTCCATACTCGGCGAGGGCCGAGGCCCGTGCTGCCCTAAAAGAAAACGGTTGGTCATGATTTCGCTTTCAATCGGGCATATCGCCCAGCTGGTTTCTGGCCGCCTGTTTGCTCCAACCCTCGGCGACTCAAACATCGCACAACTCGTGGTCACCGGTTCCGTAGAAACCGATTCCCGTCTGGTTTCCGCCGGTGCGCTTTTCATTGCCAAACCGGGCGAGGTCACTGACGGTCACAATTTTGTGCAGGCGGCCAAGGATGCCGGTGCGGTGGCGGCCGTGGTCGAACGTGAAATTTCCTCGGTTGATTTGCCTCAAATTGTGGTGACGGACGCCGTGGCGGCCCTTGGCCTGCTGGCAAAAGCCGTGCTGGCGCTGGTTCGTGCGGAGACCGGCTTGAAGGTGATAGGCGTTACCGGAAGCAACGGCAAGACCACCACCAAAAACATGCTGCGAGCCATTTTGAGCCGCGGCGGAAAAACCATTGCCCCGATCGAGTCATACAACAACGAAGTGGGTGCCCCAATTTCGGTGTTGAAGATAGATCGCGAAACCAGGTACCTGGTCGCCGAGCTTGGTGCCGGTGGGCCGGGTAGTATCGCCTACCTTGCGGACATCACACGTCCAGACATTGCGGTGGAACTAAAGGTGGGCATGGCTCACGCCGGTGAATTCGGTGGCATCGAAACCACTGCAGCAATAAAGGCCGAACTGCTTGATTACCTGCCGGCCGATGCGACTGCGGTTCTCAACCTTGACGACAGCTACGTTCGTGAAATGGTGGCCAACCGAGAGTTGAAAAAGGTTTGGTTTGGAACCGCGCAGGATGCCGACTACCAAGCCAGCGGGCATCAACTTAGCCTGGACGGCACCTCCTTTGACCTGCGCTGGCCCGAAGACCCAACCGGGCAGAACACCCAGCGCGTGACGCTGAAAATTCTGGGCGAACACCACGTGATGAATGCTCTGGCAAGCATTGCCGTGGCAGACTCACTTGGAGTGGCTCGCGACCAAATCATTGCCGCCCTTGAAGAACTGCCACTGGCCGAACGCTGGCGGATGCAGGTGCTGCAGGCGCCAAACCAAGTAACGGTAATCAACGATGCCTACAACGCCAGTCCGGACAGCACGAAGGCCGCGCTGCAGACTCTCGCCCAACTTGGCCGCAGCACCGGCCGTCGAACGGTGGCCATAATCGGGGAAATGGCCGAACTGGGTGAATTCTCGCGCCTGGAACACGACGCCATCGGTCGGCTCTGCGTGCGCTTGAACTTGGGCCTTGTCATTGCGGTTGGTGCTGGAGCGCATTTGGTCTACATGGGTGCCACTCAGGAGGGCTCCTACAGTGGTGAAGCACAATTCTTAGAGAGCGTTGACACGGCTTTGGCCGGGGTCCGTGAAATGCTAAGAAGCGGAGATATCGTTTTGGTGAAATCGTCCAAGAGCGCCAACCTGCGCCACCTTGGCGATGCGTTAGCGGAGGTGAACGCTTGAGAGCACTACTAGTGGCAGGCGGCGTGGCCCTCGCTTTCAATCTGCTTTTCACCCCGGTTTTCATCTACCTCTTCAAAAAGTGGCAGTGGGGTCAGTTCATCCGAGTTGACGGACCGCAGAGCCACCACGTCAAGCACGGCACTCCCACCATGGGTGGAATCGTCATAATCATCGGCTCAGTGCTGGGTTATTTTGTGGGCAAGCTTGTCAACGGTGAAACTCCGACGGTCAGCGCACTGCTGGTGCTATTCATGATGGTTGGACTGGGCCTGGTTGGCTTCATCGATGACTTCTTGAAGACACATAAGAAACGCAATCTTGGCCTGGGCGGTTGGCAGAAAATTGCCGGTCAGACCGTGGTGGCTGGTGTCTTCGCCCTGCTGTCCCTGCAGTTTCCCAACGAGAACGGTGAGACCCCGGCTACCACTCACTTCTCGATCGTGCGTGATATCTACCGCACTAACTTTGTGGTCGATGGCACGCAGATTGCCAAGATCATTGGCGTCACTCTTTTTGTGGTCTGGATCATCTTCCTGGTCACCTCCACGTCTAACGGCGTAAACATTGCCGATGGCCTCGACGGCCTGGCAACCGGCGCCTCGATCATGGCTATCGGTTCCTACGGCATCATTTCGTTTTGGAAGTTCAATCAGGCCTGCGGTGGCATCAAGGCACTGAACACCACCAACTGCTACTACACCCGAGACCCGCTTGATCTCGCGGTAATCGCAGCCGCCATAGTGGGTGCGCTCATCGGATTCCTCTGGTTCAACACCTCACCGGCCCAAATTTTCATGGGAGACACCGGCTCGCTCGGTCTGGGTGGTGCCTTGGCGGCCCTTGGTATCCTCTCTCGGGCCGAGTTGCTGCTGGTGCTGATCGGCGGACTTTTTGTGATCGTCACCGGTTCTGTGATCATCCAACGCATCTACTTCAAGCTCACCAAGGGCAAGCGAATATTCCTGATGAGTCCGCTGCATCACCACTACGAACTTAAGGGCTGGGCCGAAATCACCATCGTGGTTCGGTTCTGGATCATCCAGGGGTTGTGCGTGGCCCTGGGAGTTGGAATCTTCTACCTGGAGTGGCTGAACCGGTAGAACATGAACAAGCTTGAGCACCTCAGATCTTGGCACTCCGACTGGCGCAATCTGCGAGTCGGAGTGATTGGTCTTGGCGTCACCGGTTTTTCGGTGGCAGACACCCTGGCCGAACTGGGCGCAAACCAGCTGGTAATTGCGCCAAAGGCCGAGGCCGACCTTGTTGACATCCTCGATGTCCTGGGAGTTCCGTACCTTCTGGGCGCCGATGCCGAGGCCAAGTCCGACTTCGGTGTTCCAGAGCAACTTATTCAGCTGGAACCAGAGTTGATCGTTACATCACCTGGTGTGCGCCCAGACTCACCAATCATCGAGTGGGCAGTAGCAAACGATATTCCGATCTGGACAGACATCGATCTTGCCTGGCGACTTCGAGACAAGACCCACCGAATTGCCGAGTGGATTTGCATCACCGGAACCAACGGCAAGACCACAACAACTCAGTTGACCGAGGCGATGCTGCACGCCGGGGGTAAGCGAGTTGCCGCCTGCGGAAACATTGGTACACCAGTTTTGGATGCAATCCGCGACCCCGAGGGGTTCGACGCCCTGGTGCTGGAGCTGAGCAGCTTCCAGCTGCATTACCTGCAGCCAATCTCGCCGATTGCCAGCGCGGTACTGAATATCGCGGAGGACCACCTCGACTGGCACGGCGGCTTCGCCAACTACGCCAAGACCAAGGGCAAGGTCTACGAGAACACCCAGCTGGCTTGCGTCTACAACGTTGCCGATAGTGCCACCCGCAACCTGGTGGAAGACGCCGATGTAATTGAGGGCGCCCGTGCCATTGGTTTCACCTTGGGTTCTCCCGGTCGTGCCGAGGTTGGCTACGTCGAAGACATCCTGGTGGACCGGGCCTTTGTTGAGTCCTACGATTCGGCTATGCCGATTGCCGACCTAAAAGACATCGCCGCCATTGGAGTGGTGACCCCGCACCTTTTGGCTAATGTTGCGGCGGCTTCGGCCCTGGCCTTGGCGGCGGGAATCGAACGCCAGAGCATTAGAAACGCCATCCGAAATTTCAAGCTTGACCACCACAGAATCGAGCTGGTAGCCGAGGCCAATAGCGTCACCTGGATCGATGACTCGAAGGCCACCAACCCGCACGCCACTGCGGCCTCACTGGCTTCGTTCGAATCGGTGGTCTGGGTTGTCGGTGGTCTGCTCAAGGGCGTGGACATCACACCGCTGGTAGAAAAATTCGCTCCCAAGCTGCGTGCTGCAATCGTCATAGGTGCGGACCGCGAGCCGGTGCTTGCGGCTCTTGCCAGCGCTGCAAGCCAGGTTCCGGTCTTTGAGGTGACCACCGAGGACAACGCGATGGTGATGTCAACTGTGGTTGGCTATGCGGCCCAGGTGGCAGAGCCGGGTGACACCGTGCTTTTGGCGCCGGCTTCGGCAAGCATGGATCAGTTCAAGGACTACGCCGACCGCGGAAACCAATTCGCTGCCGCGGTACAAGCACTCCTCGAGCAAGGAGGACACAGCATTGGCTAACGTGACATCGCTGAAGAGCAGGCAGCAGCGCGAACCCCTGCCGCGTCGAATTGTAAATTTCTACGCCAATGTTTTCCGGGCTCAGTCGCTCGAATTCAACATGGTGCTGGGCATCACGATGCTCCTGATGATTTACGGTCTCGTAATGGTGCTGTCGGCCTCTAGCATCGTGGCGATTAGGGACAACAACAACGCGTTTTCCATCTTCGGTAAGCAGGTTCTCTTTGCCGCAATCGGCTTCATTGCTCTGAGCTTGGCCTCGATTATGCCGGTGACTTTTTGGCGCCGGATGGGGTTCCCGATTTTTGTCGGTGCGCTTATTCTTCAGCTGCTGACCTTCATTCCGGGCATCCGCGTCTCGGTAAATGGAAACAGCTCTTGGATTCACGTTGGTAGCTTTACGATTCAGCCAGCCGAGTTCCTCAAGGTGGCAATGATTTTGCTGATGTCGATTTACTTCGAGCGGCATCAGGACGGCATGTACCACGATCAAAAAACCGTGTGGAAGTCATTCGCACTTCCCGCCGTTGGAATGGTGCTGGTTATTTTTGGTAAGGACCTGGGAACCACCCTGGTAATTGCAATGATTGCTTTTGCGCTCGTCTGGCTTTTTGGCGCACCCGGAAGCGCATTTCGAATGCCACTCGTGGTCGCGGGTATAGGTGTCGCAGCGGCTGTGTTTGGTGGTTCGCTGGTCGGTGGTACCTCGCGCGTGGGCCGAATCAGTGCCTGGCTAAGCCAGTCGAGTGACACCGCTAACGCCTACGCCTGGCAGAGTCAGCATGGAATCTGGGCGCTGGCCGCGGGTCACCTGACTGGTGTTGGGCTGGGCATGTCCAAGCTCAAGTGGTCTTGGATCCCCGAAGTAGATAACGACTACATCTTCGCGATCATCGGTGAAGAATTGGGCCTCCTGGGCGCACTGTTCACCATCCTGCTGTTTTTGACCCTGGGCTTCTTCCTGGTTCGAATCTCACTGCGCAGCCAGAGCGTGCTCGGGCGTTCGGTGGTAATGGGTGTTGCCGTTTGGATCACGCTGCAAGCCATGATCAACATCGCCGTTGTGTTGCAGTGGCTGCCGGTGCTCGGTGTTCCGCTGCCGCTGATTTCCTCGGGTGGTTCGTCGCTTATCTCGGGCCTGGCCGGCATCGGACTCTGCCTCTCATTCGAGCGTGAAAACCATGCCGTTCTGGACGGCGGTCGTCGAGTTCGAGTAGCCACCGAGAAGTCGGGAAGACGCCGATGACCAGATTCTTGCTCGCCGGAGGCGGCACCGCGGGTCACGTAAACCCGCTGCTGGCATTGGCCGATGCCATCCGAGAGTCCAACCCTACGGACATTGTTTGGGCCCTCGGAACCCAAGAGGGGCTTGAGAGCCGACTGGTGCCGGAGCGCGGTTTTGATCTACTGGTTATTCCTAGATTGCCTTTCCCGCGTCGTCTGAATCGGGCCGCGCTCAGTTTCCCCGCCCGCTATCGGGCTGCCGTAAATCAGGTGGCTGGCTATCTCAAGCAGCATCAGATCGACATCGTGGTTGGTTTTGGTGGTTACGCCAGCGCTCCCGCCTACAGTGCAGCCAAAAAGCTTGGAATTCCATATGTCGTCCACGAGGCCAATGCGCTTCCCGGCATGGCCAACCGCATGGCTGCCAGGGGAGCGGCCGAGGTGGCCGTTGCCTTTAGCAACACCAAGCTGCCCAATGCCGTATTTGTGGGAATGCCGCTTCGGCGCGAAATCGAAATTTTAGCCAAGGGTATATCTACCGCCGACCGTGTGGCCGCCCGTGCCCACTTTGGGCTGGACGAGAGCACAACCACTCTGCTGGTCACCGGTGGTTCGCTTGGCGCCAAGCGCATCAACGACACCATCGAGGCGTCTCGGCCTGCGCTGAGTGCAGCCGGAATCCAAGTGCTGCACATTGTGGGGGAGCGCAGCGACCTTGAGCCGGTTAGCACCCCCGATTACGTTCGTATCAGTTACTGCGACCGCATGGATCTGGCAATCAGTGCTGCCGACTTTGCGGTTTGTCGCGCCGGCTCGGCTACGGTGAGCGAGTTTACGGCGGTGGGTCTGCCCGCGGTGTACGTGCCATATCCAGTGGGAAATGGCGAGCAGAAGCACAACATCGAGTACCTGCTTTTCATGGATGGCGGTCTGCTTTGCCTCGATGCCGACTTCAATCCGCAGTACGTTCAGAGCACCCTGATCCCGATTGTTTCCGACACTCGAGCCCGAACTCTGATGGCCCAAAACGCCAAACTCTCTGGAATTGCCGATGGCTCGGCTCGGCTGCTTGGGCTGGTCCGTAGCGTGTTGGCTCCAGCTAAAAGCGCCTAACGCCTAGTCTTTTTACAAGGCAAGCAATGGCCCAGACGGGCAAAGGATTCAAAATGATCAAGCCAGATTTCTCTCAGCCAGTTCCGAAAGACCTGGGAACCGTGCACTTTGTGGGCATCGGTGGTTCCGGTATGAGCGGCATTGCGCGAATTCTGCTTGGAATGGGTCACAAAGTGACTGGGTCGGATCTGCGGGACACTGCAAATGTTGCCGCCCTGCGCGAACTGGGTGCCGAAATCTTCATCGGACACGATGCCAAGCACCTGGGTAACCCAGACACCGTGGTTGTTACCAGTGCGCTCTGGCCAACCAATCCGGAATATTTGCTGGCCAAAGAGCGTGGCATTCCCGTTATTCACCGTTCGCAGGCTTTGGCCTACCTAACCGGTAAGAAGCGCGTTATTGCGGTGGCCGGTGCCCACGGCAAGACCACCTCAACTGGCATGATCATCACCGCCCTGTTGAAGCTTGGCGCCGACCCGTCGTTTGTCAACGGCGGAGTGATCGCCGATCTTGGCGCGTCATCGGCAGCGGGCTCAGGAGAGCTCTTTGTAATCGAAGCAGACGAATCGGATGGTTCATTCCTGCACTACGACACCGCCATGGCGCTAATCACCAATGTCGATCCAGATCACCTGGACCACTACGGCAGCCTGGAAGCCTTTGAGGCCGAGTTTGCCAAGTTTGCTCAGGGCGCCAAGGAGTTCGTGGCAATCAGCGCCGATGACCCCGGTGCGGTTCGGGTCACTGCGCTGCTAACCGACAAAAAGGTCATCACCTTTGGCAAGGCTGCGGGCGCAACAGTGCAGCTAACTAGGGTCGACGCCAGCGGTCCCCAGGTCAACTTCGATGTCTCGGTGAACGGGCAGAACCTGAGCGCAAGGCTTGGCATCGCCGGAGAGCACAATGCCGCAAATGCGGCAGGTGCGCTGGCGGTCCTAGTTGGACTCGGATACCACGCACCAGAGGCGCTAGCGGCCATTGAGACCTTCGGTGGAACCGAGCGTCGCTTCGAACTGCACGGCGAGATTCGCGGTGTGAAGGTTTACGATGATTTCGCTCACCACCCAACCGAGGTTACTGCCGCGCTAAAGGGAGCAAGAGCGGTTGTTGGCGAGGGCAAACTGATTACGGTTTTCCAGCCCCACCTGTACTCGCGGACCCGCCTCATGAAAAAGGAATTCGCAGAGGCATTGGCTGCCAGCGATGCGGTTGTAGTTCTGGATATCTATGCGGCCCGCGAAGATCCGGAGCCTGGTGTCACCGGCGCCCTCGTCTCAGATTCTTTCGCGGACAAGTCAAAGGTTCACTACGTGCCAATCTGGGATGATGCCCCCGCGGTTGCCGCCAAGCTGGCGCACGAGGGCGATTTCATCATCACTATGGGCTGTGGCGACGTCTACCGCATGGTTCCGCAGTTGCTAGATGCACTGAAGGCCTAGCCGGCATGAAGCGCCCAAATTCCGCTCCACGCAGCGTTTCGAACGATCGACCTGCGAGACCCAGCGCTCGGGCCGCGGCCAAGCCAGCTGCCAAATCCACTGCTAAGGCTTCAGTGAAGCCGGCGGCTTCGAAAGCAACCAAAATATCTCCAAAATCCTCGCCAAGGCCGGGTGTCAGGCCAGGTGCCCCGCTCAGTAATCAGCGGCTTAAGCAGGAACAGCGTCGACTCAGCGCCCTCGCAAGAATAGATCGCAGGGCTTCGCGGTCGCGAACCCGTGAGCAGCTATCGGAAATTCGACGCTTCACACAGGCAAGCCGAACCAGACGAATCGTATTCCTCTCGCTCCTGACCTCGGTGGTTGCACTGGTTGGCCTAGTTTTAGCCACGATGTTTACACCGATGATGGCAATCGAATCGATCCAGGTCACTGGCCTCCACCGCCTCAAAGCCGCCCAAATTCAGGCTGCGGTGAAGGGGCTGATTGGAAAACCGCTGACCATGGTTGACGAGTCCCAGCTGGAGTCGCGCCTAAGCGGTTTTTCGCTGATCGAATCGTTCAGCACGGTCAGCCTTCCACCTCACGTTCTGCAGTTAAACATTCAAGAACGTCAGCCAATCGGAGTGGTTTCGGTGGCTGGAAATAGTTACCTCTACGACGCGGCCGGGGTTCAGATTTCTCCGGTGTCAAACCAGTCCAAGTATCCGCTCATCGTGGTCAATGGCAACCCCGCACACAGCGCGAACTACCGCGAGGCAGTTGATGTTTTGCTTGCGTTACCGGCTTCGCTTTACCCGAGCGTTTCCAGCATTCAGGCCACCACCAAAGATGATGTGAGGCTCACGCTGCGCGGCGTCTCAAACCGTCAAATTCTCTGGGGAGACTCCTCGCAGTCGCTCCTCAAGAGCAAGGTTCTTGCCGCACTAATGAAGAACGTGAAGCACACGGCAACGGTTACCTTCGATGTTTCGTCGCCAAGCGCGCCTGCGGTTCGTTACGGCTCCTACTAGTCCAGCAGTCTGCTGCTGCTATTCTGACCGCCATCGGCGTTCGGCGCCTTTCATCAAATCGCAGAAATTAAAGCAACACGCCACAGCGCCTGCCCAATTAATTGGCCGGTTGCGTTTACTTTTCTGGCGCAAGTGAAAAAAATCGCAAAACATTAAGTTTCATCTTTAACTTGAATGTTTGCGGGACTTAAGTTTTAGGCGCCAAACAAAGGAAACGAAATGAGCGATTTCAACAGCAACTACCTAGCTGTTATCAAGGTTGTTGGCGTGGGCGGCGCCGGTGTCAATGCGCTGAACCGCATGATCGACTCCGACCTGCGCGGTGTGGAGTTCGTCGCAATCAACACCGATGCCCAGCAGCTGCTGATGAGTGAGGCGCACGTCAAGCTCGACATCGGTCGCGAACTGACCCGCGGACTCGGTGCCGGCGCAGATCCAGAACTCGGACGCCAGGCAGCCGAGGACCACGCCGAGGAGATCGAAGCAGCCCTCAAGGGTGCCGACATGGTCTTCGTTGCGGCTGGTGAGGGTGGCGGTACCGGTACCGGTGCTGCACCGGTGGTGGCAAGAATTGCCCGCAAGGTCAACGCGCTTACCGTGGGTGTAGTAACTCGTCCATTCAACTTCGAGGGAAAGCGTCGCGCCGAGCAGGCCGAGAACGGAATTGAGTCGCTTCGCGGCGATGTCGATACCCTCATCATCGTGCCAAACCAGCGCCTACTCGAGATGGCAAACAAGAGCGTTTCGGTTCCAGAGGCCTTCCGCGCAGCGGACGATGTTCTTCGCGCCGGTGTTCAGGGCATCACCGACCTCATCACCACTCCGGGCCTAATCAACGTTGACTTCAACGACGTCAAGTCGGTTATGAAGAACGCCGGTGGTGCACTTATGGGTATCGGTACTGCCAAGGGAGAGCTGCGCGCAGTGCGTGCCGCCGAACTTGCGATCAGCAACCCACTTCTTGAGGCGAGCATCGAAGGCGCTCACGGCGTCCTCATTCAGATTGCCGGTGCCAGCGACCTCGGTCTGCACGAAATTGATGAGGCAACCCGCCTCGTCTCAGAGGCAGTTAGCAAGGAAGCCAACATCATCTTCGGTACCACCATCGATGACACCCTCGGCGACGAGGTTCGCATCACCGTAATCGCTGCTGGTTTCGACGACAACAAGGGCCCTACCTACCACAAGGCAGACCGCCCAGTGTTCGCGGCCCGCACCGAAACCGCGGCTCCGGTAAGTACCAGCACCGGTTCGTTCGGCATCCCTGCCGCTAGCGCTGCACCACAGGAAACCGCCTACAGCGTTTTTGGCACTCCTGTTGCTGCTGCCGAAGAGGCTGCGCCGGCAGCAGAGTTGGCTGACAACTCGACCTCCAGCATCCCAACCGTTGAGCCAGTGAAGAAGTCTTCCTCGCTCTGGGGCGATGACCTGGACATCCCCGAGTTCCTGCGCTAAACCGCAAAAAGATTGAGCACCCTCGCACAGCGCTACACCGAGGTGCAGGACCGCATAACCGCGGCCTGCGCCGAGGCTAATCGCAGTCGCGAGGGTGTTTCGCTTATCGTGGTCACCAAATTTCATCCCGTTGATTTGGTGGCCCAGCTTTATGAGCTTGGCCACCGCGACTTCGGCGAAAACAAAGACCAGGAAGCCGGACCAAAGGCGCTTGCGTTGGAGGCGCTGCTGGGGGAGACCGGTAGGCAAGACCCCGCCAACTGGCACTTCGTCGGACAACTGCAGTCCAACAAGGTCAAATCAGTCCTCAGGTATGCCCACTCAGTCCATTCGCTGGACCGGCCGTCTCTGCTGGCTGCTCTAGCCAAGGAAACTGCCAAAATTGCCCAAATGGGCGAACAGGCGGGCTTGCCCGCACCAGCAGCTCTTGAGGTCTTCATCGAACTAAACCTCACCGAAGACCCAGATCGCGGCGGCATCCGAGCGGATGACCTGCTTGGCTTTGCGGAAGACGTGTTGAAAGTACCGGGGATACGGCTGGCGGGCGTGATGGGGGTGGCAAGCCTGGACCAACAGCCAGAGCGCGATTTTGCGGCCATTCAAGCCGCCAGTATCAAGCTTCAGGGTCTGGCCCCGCAGGCCTCATTCATCTCTGCCGGAATGTCTGGCGATTTCGAGGTTGCCCTGCGCTTTGGTGCGACACACCTTCGCATTGGTACCGCAATAACGGGTGAGCGACAGTACACCGCTTAATCTAAAAATAGGTCATCTAATGGCCGTGAAATTTTAGGAGTAGGCAAATGTCGAACGCATTCTTCAAGACCGCTGACTGGCTGGGTTTTCCGCTTCGCGGCGAGGGCAGCTCGGTTCCTAGTGCTCCGGTGGCTCCGGCCGCCGCTCGCTCGACTGGTGCCTCTCGAGTCACTTCGCTCCGTCCGGTTCGTCGCAATGCCTCGGACGTAAATGAAATTCTTACCTTCCAGCCAAAGTCGTACGCAGAGGCTGGCCACATCGCCGCTGAGTTCCGTTTGGGCATCCCGGTAATCATCAACCTGGCAGACCTCAACACCGCAGACCAGCGCAGCATGCTGCACTACATCCTCGGTCTCCGCGATGGACTTGAAGGTCACCTGAAGCGCGTGACTCAGACCGTGTTCCTGCTCAGCCCAGCCAACGTTGGCGTGGGCGAAGACGAAGAAGAAGACGTGGTCGACATGGAACCAGCCGACGACTACGACATTCGTCGCCCATAGTCATAGCCTCACCTAAAAAATGCACGTTCTAGCCCTGGTGCTCTACTGGGTGCTGAACGTGCTTTTTTACGCCTTTTTGGCGCGCTTCATCATTGATCTGATGCGCTCGGCAAATCCAAACCTGAGGCCAAGGGGATTCTGGCTGGTCATCGCCGAATTGGTCTTTACCGTGACCGACCCGCCGCTTCGCTTCATTCGCAGATTCATCAAGCCGTTGCGCATCGGTCCGGTTGCGCTCGACTTTTCTTGGACCATCGCGCTGCTGCTGATCAGCCTGCTGTCTGGTCTTGCACTGCAACTGGGTTAGGCATTTGGCTTGGCTTTGAGGTAGCCTTACTCAGATAACTGTTCTCCTTACCAGAGGTTTTCCTGCCATGCCGTTGACTCCAGAAGATGTAGTTAATAAGCGGTTTCAGCCAACCAAGTTCCGCGAAGGCTACGACCAAGACGAAGTAGACGATTTCCTTGATGAAATCGTGGTCGAATTGCGCCGACTGGGACACGAGAACGAAGACCTCCGTCAGCGTTTGCTGGCCTCCGAAGCACGCATTGCCGAACTGCAGCGAAGCGGTGCCGGTTTGGTCGCTCAGATGCAGGCCCCTGCCGAGACCGTGGTCACACCGAGCGCATTCCCCGAGCCAGTTGCAGATCCAAGCTCCCTCGATTCCAGCAACACCAACAACCTCTTGCAGTTGGCCCGCAAGCTGCACGATGAGCACGTAGCCGAGGGCATGGCCAAGCGCGACGCCCTCATCGCCGAGGGGCACGCTACTGCGGCACGTCTGGTTCGTGAGGCCGAGGCAGCACAGCGCGACGCGATGAGCCGCTTCGAGCGCGAGAAGGCGCTAATCGAGCACGGCATCTCTGAGCTTCGCGCTTACGAGCGTGAATACCGCCTCAAGTTGAAGGCCTACATTGAGGCTCAGCTAGCCGACCTAGAAGAGCCAACCTTCGAACGCCCTAACACTGCTCCTACGCCTCAGCAGAGCTTGAACTCTGGCTTCACCGGCGCAGTTCCGGTACAGGGCTTCTAGCCTCGAACAGTGGGCTTGCTGCGCGACAAAAACACGCTTTGGTTTCTGCTAACCGGAGTGGTTGTAGTTGCGCTGGATCAGTTCCTCAAGAATCTGGTAATCGCCACTTTTCAACCCCACGTGAGCTACCCAATCCTGGGCCAGTTTTTGGGTGTTTACCTCACCTACAACGACTCCGCAGCTTTCAGCATCGGTTTCGGCGTGACCTGGATTTTCACCGTGATTTCATCGCTGGCAACCATGGCAATCTTGTGGTTTGGCCGCAGGGCTAAAAACATTCTCTGGTCTGTGCTGGCCGGTGCGCTACTGGGAGGCGTGGTTGGCAATCTGGTAGATCGCATCACTCGTGCCCCCGGCTTTCCGGCTGGTCAGGTGGTCGACTTCATCCAGGTGCCATTCAATTTCCCTATTTTCAACATCGCCGACTCCGCAATTTGTGTGGTGGTTGGTGTCGTCCTCATTTTGGTGGCACGCGGTCACAAGATCGGTGGCTAAATGACTGAGACCAAGCAGCTGCCAGTTACCCCGGGCCTTGCTGGCGAGCGAGCCGATGCCGGTATAGCGAAACTGATGGGGATGTCGCGCAGTGCCGTGGCCGAACTCTTGACTTCGGGTCTGGTTTCCATGGATGGCGTGGTGATCGGAAAATCTGATCGACTGCAAGAGGATGCCTGGCTTACCATCGAACTGCCGGCGCCTAAAAATCAACTTGAGATTGTTCCGGTCAGCGTAGACGGCTTTCGGGTGGTCTATCAGGACTCCGACATCGTTGTGGTCGACAAGCCTGCCGGAGTCGCCTCGCACCCTTCCGTGGGCTGGGATGGTCCAACCGTGGGTGGTGCCCTGTTGGGAATGGGGATCGCCATTTCAACCAGCGGCGCCCACGAACGTCAGGGTATTGTTCAGCGTCTGGATGTTGGAACCAGCGGACTGATGGTGCTTGCCAAGAGCGAACGCGCCTACAGCATTTTGAAGCAGGCATTTCGTGACCGCACGGTTCACAAGGTTTACCATGCGGTGATTCAGGGTTTGGCAGACCCGCTGGCCGGTACCTTCGATGCGCCCATCGGCCGACACCCTAAGCACGAGTTCAAGTTTGCAGTCATGCAGGATGGCAAGCCATCGGTGACCCACTATGAGACCCTTGAGGCGTTTCCCTCGGCCTCGCTGGTTGAGGTTGTGCTCGAGACTGGGCGAACCCACCAGATTCGGGTTCACTTCAGCACCTTCCGCCATCCGCTGGTGGGAGACACCATGTACGGAGCGGATCCGGTTTTGGCCGCCAAGGTTGGCCTTGACCGTCAGTGGCTGCACGCCATGCGCCTCAGTTTTGAGCATCCCACCACTGGCGAAATGGTCGAATTCGAAAGCGAATATCCTGCAGACCTCCGACACGCCTTAGATGTCCTGCGCGGGCATTAGAGTAGTTGCCTAGGCCGTTTTCGCCACCGAGTTTGCCCACAATCTCGGTACCGGCCACACATTTTTTGCGACTAAGGGTAGGTGACTATGGCTAACGAGGATTCGTTCGTTCACCTCCACGTTCACACCGAATATTCAATGCTCGATGGCGCAGCCAAAATCAAGCCGCTGGTTGCCGAAGTGGCCAAAATGGGCATGCCCGCTATCGCCATTACTGACCACGGCAACAACTTTGGTTCCTACGAGTTTTACAAGGCGGCCAATGCTGCTGGAGTCAAGCCAATCATCGGCATTGAAGCCTATGTCACACCCGGCACCCACCGCTCAGATCGCACCCGCGTGCGCTGGGGCGACGGCGGCGAAGACGACGTCTCGGGTGGTGGCGCATTCACGCACATGACCATGTTGGCCACTAACAATGAGGGCATGCACAACCTGTTTAGGTTGTCGTCACTGGCTTCAATCGAGGGCTATTTCTATAAGCCGCGAATGGACCGCGAGCTAATCGCAAAGTACTCCAAGGGAATAATCGCCACCACTGGCTGCGCCGGTGGCGAGGTGCAGACCAGGCTTCGCCTAGGCCAGGTTAAAGAGGCAAAACAGGCAGCCGGCGAACTTCGCGAGATCTTTGGCGCCGAGAACTTCTTTGTCGAGATTATGGATCATGGCATCGGGGTAGAGCGCCGAGTTATGTCTGACCTAATTGCTTTGGCCAAAGACCTGAGCATCCCGCTGCTTGCCACCAACGACCTGCACTACACCCACGCCCACGATTCGACGGCACACGAGGCCCTGTTGTGCGTGCAGTCGGGTAGTACTCTGCTAGATCCAAATCGATTCAAGTTTGATGGCCAAGAGTATTACCTAAAATCGCCTGCCGAAATGCGCAAGATTTTTGCGGATCACCCCGAGGCCTGCGACAACACGCTTCTGGTAGCCGAACGCTGCGAGGTATCTTTCGCAAAGCGAGACCTGATGCCGCGCTTCCCGGTTCCCGAGGGCTACACCGAGGACACCTGGTTTGAAGCCGAGGTCATGGCCGGAATGCAACGCCGCTTCAACGGCAATGTCCCCGAAATTCAGGCAAAACAGGCCAAGTACGAGGTCGAGGTCATCGTCAAGATGGGCTTCCCCGGTTACTTTTTGGTAGTCGCCGACTTCATCGCTTGGGCCCGCTCGCAGGGTATCCGCGTTGGTCCGGGTCGTGGTTCGGCCGCGGGTTCCATCGTTGCCTATGCAATGGGCATCACCGAACTCGACCCCGTGCATCACGGCCTCATTTTCGAGCGCTTCCTCAACCCGGAGCGTGTCTCGATGCCAGATATCGATATCGACTTCGACGACCGTCGTCGCGGAGAGGTAATCCGTTACGTTTCGCAAAAGTATGGTTCAGACCGCGTAGCGCAGATTGTCACCTACGGCACCATCAAGGCAAAGCAGTCGCTAAAAGACTCTGCTCGAGTACTTGGCATGCCATACGCGGTGGGTGAAAAGCTCACCAAGGCAATGCCGCCGATGGTGCTTGGCAAAGACGTTTCGCTCGGCGAGATCATGAACAAGCCGGCCAACAAAGAGGAAGACGAAAAGAGCCGCTACAAAGAGGGTCAAGAATTCCGCGATATCGTTGCGCAGGACGAAGACTCGGCCAAGACTCTCGAACTAGCGATGGGTCTGGAAGGCCTGAAGCGCCAGTGGGGCGTTCACGCCGCCGGTGTCATCATGTCGGCCGAGCCGCTGATCGATGTTTTGCCGATCATGAAGCGCGAAGATGATGGCGCGATCATCACACAGTTCGACCAGCCACCTTGCGACGACCTCGGTCTGCTCAAGATGGACTTCCTGGGGTTGAGAAACCTAACCGTGCTGGACGATGCCCTGGCCGAGATTAAAAATAACCGCGGCCAGACCGTGGTGCTAGAAGACCTAGATCTCGATAAAGATCAGCCCACCTACGACCTGCTTTCGCGCGGAGACACCTTAGGTGTGTTCCAGCTAGATGGCGAGGCCATGCGTTCGCTGCTTAGGATGCTCCGCCCCAGCGAGTTTGAGCACATTTCGGCCGTGATTGCCCTGTATCGTCCGGGCCCGATGGGCATGAACTCTCACACCAACTATGCACAGCGTAAAAACGGCGCCCAAACCATCGATGCCATTCACCCCGAGCTTGAGGGCCCACTTGCGGAGGTGCTTGGCCCAACCTACGGCCTGATCGTGTACCAGGAGCAGGTTATGGCCGTGGCGCAGAAGGTGGCTAACTTCACCCTCGGTCAGGCAGACGTGCTCCGTCGAGCCATGGGAAAGAAGAAGAAGGAAGAACTCGACAAGCAGTACGAGGGCTTCTCCGGGGGCATGAAGGAAAACGGCTATTCCGATGCCGCCATCAAGGTTCTCTGGGACACTCTGCTTCCTTTCGCCGACTACGCCTTCAACAAGGCGCACTCCGCAGCCTACGGTGTTCTCAGCTACTGGACCGCTTATTTGAAGGCCAACTTCCCGGCCGAATACATGGCCGCTCTGCTCACCTCGGTTAGAGACAGCAAAGACAAACTGGGCTTGTATCTCAACGAATGTCGCCGCAGCGGAATCCAGGTTCTCGCCCCAGACGTAAATGCCTCATTCGCTGCCTTCACCGCAGTTGGTGGAGACATCCGCTTTGGTCTGGGTGCGGTTCGCAACGTTGGCCTAAACGTAGTTGAGGGTATCGTCGCCGCCCGAAAAGAAAAGGGCGCATTCACTTCATTCGGAGACTTCTTGAAGAAGGTTCCGGCCATTGTCTGCAACAAGCGAACCATCGAATCGCTCATCAAGGCCGGCGCCTTCGATTCGCTGGGTCACTCGCGTCGTGCGCTTTTCGAGATCTTCGAGGAGGCAGTCGACACCGAAATTGGCGTCAAGCGCAACGAGGCTCAGGGCCAGGTAGACCTGTTCGGAGACTTCTTCGATGAGATCGATGCCGGAGTGGTGGTTCCCGAACTCTCCGAGTGGCCAAAGCGCGAGAAGCTGGCTTTCGAACGCGACATGCTCGGGCTATACGTTTCGGATCACCCACTGGCAGGACGCGAAGAGCAGATCAGCCGCCACTCGGACCTCACCATCGCCGAAATAAACCAGCAGGGCCTGCCTGAGGAGGGCGAGGCCGCGGTAGGCCGTCGCCTAAAGGACGGCGACAACCTTGCCATCGCCGGACTCATCACATCGGTGGCGCACAAGGTGGCTCGCGCAAGCGGCAACCCATGGGCTGCGGTTTCTCTAGAAGACTTCAGCGGCGAACTTCAGGTCACCTTCATGGGTAAGGCCTACACCGAGTTCTCCAGCTACCTAATGCCAGACCAGGTTGTAGTGGTGCGCGGCAGACTGCGCGAACGAGACGAGGCTTTTAGCCTCAGTGCCTTTAGCATCGAGATCCTTGAGGCAGGCGCCGAGACCACGGCTGCGCCGGTGCAGATTCGAATTCCGGCCACCGATGCCACTCGCGAGACACTGGTTGAGCTTGACCGAATTCTGCGCGAATATAAGGGCAAAACCGAGGTGTACATCACCCTCACCGGTCAGGGCGACGACCAACTATTTGCACTGCCAAATCGGGTCAAGGTCTCCGCCGAGCTCTACGCAGAGCTCAAGGTTCTGCTCGGAAGATCGGCTCTGGCTGCAGTGCCCAACGAGGTCGACCTCCCGGCCGATCAGGTGGATGTCGAGGCTAATGATGGCTCAGACGGTATCCACACCGACCTACCGGAGCCTCCTCCAGAAGACCCGATCTACTAAAAGCATTTCGGTGGCTAGCCAGCCTCGGTGCAGCAAGCGCCCGGGCGGCGGCAAGTGCCTAGGGTCTAAGAAAGTACCGCGCCGGTTTGGCGGTAGCTGCGCTGATAGTAGAGCAGAGCTTCGTCCATTTTTCCTTCAGCACCGGCAATGACATCAGAGATAACCACCGCGTTGTTTTCGATGTTTATCACCTGACGTACCTTGCATATCATGGCCGAGGTGGCGGCTTCAAACACCGGCAGTTCGTGCGGGCCACGGTACCAATCTCCGGCGGTGAATCTCACAGTGTGATCTGCCGCCATCCGCTGGGCCAGTTCCAGATTCGCTTCACCCAGAGTGTGAATCGCTATGTATTTGGCGTTTGAAATCGAAGTCCAGCTGCTGGCCCCGCGCGCAACCGAGAACATAACCAGCGGGGGAGTGGCGCCAAGCGAGGTCATCGAGGTTGCGGTGAAGCCAACCGGGTTGCCTTCGGCGTCGATGGTGGTGATCACGGCAACACCCGAGGCGTGACGGCGGAAGCTGGCGCGAAGCGCATCGGTGGGGTCGGTGATGGCTGAAAAGTCGAACATGGTAATCCTTACGAGTTCCTATGCCTAGCCTAACCGCCAATACAATTGAGTGATTCCCCGAAAGGACCCGCGTGGCAACCACTCCGATTCGCCTGCTCAACCTGACCGAGCAAGGTTTCAGCAACTCAGAGGTTAACTCCCTGGTGCCCCGCGCCAGCGTCGACATCGCAATTGCTCTCGAATCGGTTCGCCCGCTCATCGCCGATGTCGCTGCCAGGGGAGCGGACGCCGTCGTCGAGGTAACTATCGCCCGAGATGGCGTGGACCCAAGTCCGCTACGCGTGGCGCAATCCGAGATTGATGCCGCAGTCGAGGCCCTAGATCCAGAACTTCGTTCCGCAATAGAAGAATCCATCGCCAGGGTTCGTCAGGTTTCGCAGGCCAATATGCCGCAGAGCACATCGGTCGAGCTGGCCCCGGGCGCCGTGGTGCATCAGCGTTGGCAACCGGTAGATTCCGTCGGCCTATACGTTCCCGGCGGCAAGGCGGTTTATCCATCTTCTGTGGTCATGAACGTGGTTCCGGCTCAGGTTGCGGGCGTCCCGCGCCTAGCAATCGCCTCGCCGGCCCAAAAGGATTTTGGCGGTAGGCCTCACCCGACTGTCCTTGCCACCGCAGGTCTGCTTGGAGTGACCGAAATATATTCGATGGGTGGGCCAGCCGCCGTTGCCGCCTTCGCCCACGGCCTTCCGCAGCTTCCAATGGAACCGGTGCAGTTGGTTACCGGGCCTGGAAACATCTATGTGACCGCTGCAAAGCGTGCCCTGCGTGGGCAAATCGGCATTGACAGCGAGGCTGGTACCACCGAAATTTTGGTGCTGGCCGATGCCACCGCCGACGCCCGCCTGATTGCCTACGACCTGGTCAGTCAGGCAGAACACGACGAGGCGGCCGCTTCGGTGCTGGTAACCACAAGTCTTTCGCTCGCCGAAGAGGTCATTGCGCTACTGCCGGAGATTGTGGCAGCAACCCAGCACAGCGAGCGCGTGTCTGCCGCTTTAGCCGGCCAGCAGTCGGCGGTCGTGGTCGTTGCCGACTGGGACGATGCGATCCGCTTCAGCAACGAATACGCCACCGAACACCTTGAGATCCACTCGGTGGATGATCGCAGTACAGTCAGGCGCATCACCAACGCCGGCGCAATTTTCCTCGGAAAGTACTCTCCGGTCAGTTTGGGTGACTACATGGCGGGTTCGAGCCACGTGTTGCCAACCGGGCAGCAGGCAAAGTTCGGTTCCGGGCTCGGCGTGCACTCATTTATTCGGGCCCAGCAGATCATCGATTACTCTCAGACCGGCCTAGGCGGCATCGCAAAGCTGGTTGAGGGCTTTGCTCAGGCCGAAGGCCTTCCGGCCCACGGTGAGGCCGTCAGGGCTCGTTTCGAGGCCTAAACCACCACATCTAGTGTTGCTTTGTTCACCTTGACGCTAGATATTGTTTCTTTTTGGTTAATTATTTAAAACTTTTCGGCCGAATTTTGGCTCAAAAACCTTTAACTTCCGCGTCATTTCGCCAATTCTCACCTCGACACGCCGATTTTTCTCAAATTTGAATTCGGTACTTGCTGACCACAAGATATAGGGGCAGGCAACAAGATTGTGTCTATATCTTGTGCATTTCATTACGGAGAGGGGCTGGAGATGCATTGTCCATTTTGTCGCTACCCAGACTCACGAGTAATGGATTCGCGCACTTCTGACGATGGTTCGGCAATCCGCCGCCGCCGTCAGTGTCCGCAGTGTGGTTCGCGCTTTTCCACCACCGAGACAGCGTCTCTGATGGTCATCAAGCGAAATGGCGTGACCGAGCCCTTCAGCCGCGACAAGATCGTCAACGGTGTGAGAAAGGCCTGCCAGGGACGCCCCGTCACCGACGGCGATTTGGCGTTACTGGCACAGGCAGTCGAAGAATCGATTCGTGGCACCGGAGTGGCGCAAATCGAGGCAAACGACATTGGCCTAGCCATCTTGGAGCCTCTCCGCAAGCTGGATGAAGTTGCCTTCATGCGGTTTGCAAGTGTCTACCAGGGTTGGGAGAGCCTCGATGACTTCGAGGCTGCAATCAAGCTCTTGCGCTTGGAGCATGCCGACACCGGCGCTGCGCAAGAAAACTAACGGCACAGCAACACAGATTTAGCATCACCAACTATTTAGAAACTAAGAACAAACAAAGGGAAAGGGAGAAGGCAGTGACTGATACCACAGCTTTCACCGGCGCTAACAACGCTGGAACCGGCAAGGGCTTGACCATTGACCGGATTTACACCACCGAGGGTGTACACCCGTACGACCAGGTTTCCTGGGAGTACCGCGATGTAGTGCAGACCAACTGGAAGAACGGCGAGGTGATCTTCGAGCAGCGTGGCGTAGAGTTCCCTGAGTTCTGGAGCATCAATGCCAGCACCATCGTTACCACCAAGTACTTCCGCGGTGCTCAGGGCACTCCAGAGCGCGAGTACAGCCTGCGCCAGCTGATCAACCGTGTGGTGAACACCTACACCGAGGCCGGCCGCAAGTTTGGTTACTTCGCATCTGAAGAAGACGCAGTCATCTTCGACCACGAACTCACCTACATGCTGCTGAACCAGGTCTTCTCGTTCAACTCGCCAGTTTGGTTCAACGTTGGCACCAAGAGCCCACAGCAGGTTTCGGCTTGCTTCATCCTCTCGGTAGACGACTCCATGGAGTCGATCCTCAACTGGTACCGCGAAGAGGGAATGATCTTCAAGGGCGGTTCGGGTGCAGGTCTGAACCTTTCGCGCATTCGCTCGAGCAAGGAGCTGCTAAAGAACTCCGGTGGTTCGGCTTCGGGTCCAGTTTCGTTCATGCGAGGCGCAGACGCCTCGGCAGGAACCATCAAGTCTGGTGGCGCTACCCGTCGTGCAGCCAAGATGGTTGTTCTGGACGTAGACCACCCTGACATCGAGGAATTCATCGAGACCAAGGCCTCGGAAGAGAAGAAGATCCGTGTTCTTCGCGACGCAGGCTACGACATGGAGCTCGGCGGTAAGGACATCAACTCGGTCCAGTATCAGAACGCCAACAACTCGGTTCGTGTCAACGCCGAATTCATGCAGGCTGTTGAGAACGGCGACAAGTTCGGTCTTCGCGCCCGCACCACCGGTGAGGTCATCGAAGAAGTCGACGCCCGCGAACTGTTCGACAAGATTGCCATGGCAGCTTGGGAATGTGCCGACCCTGGTATTCAGTACGACGACATCATTAACGACTGGCACACCTGTCCAGAATCGGGCCGCATCACCGGGTCGAACCCTTGCTCGGAGTACATGCACCTCGACAACTCGTCTTGCAACCTTGCCTCGCTCAACCTTCTGAAGTTCCTTAACCCAGATGGCTCGTTCGACACCGGCAAGTTCACCAAGGCTGCCGAGCTAATCATCACCGCCATGGACATCTCGATCTCGTTCGCAGACTTCCCAACTCAGCCAATCGGTGACACCACCCGTGCCTTCCGTCAGCTGGGTATCGGTTACGCCAACCTGGGCGCATTGCTCATGGCAATCGGTGTTCCTTACGACAGCAACGAGGGCTTCGCTCTTGCAGCGGCAATCACATCGCTGATGTCGGCAGCCACCTACCGTCGTTCGGCCGAGCTGGCCGCCGTGGTTGGTGCCTACGATGGTTACGCCAAGAACAAGAACGGCCACGACCGCGTCATGCACAAGCACGAGGCTGCCAACGCTCAGCTTGTTCCTGCCACCGGAATCGACGCAGCCGTTATCGCAGCTGCCACCGAGCAGTGGGCACTCAACACTGCCATCGGTTCCGAAAACGGCTGGCGCAACTCGCAGATCTCGCTCTTGGCTCCAACCGGAACCATCGGCTTCATGATGGACTGCGACACCACCGGTATCGAGCCAGACTTCTCGCTGGTCAAGTACAAGAAGCTGTCCACCGGTGGCTCGATGCAGATCGTGAACCAGACCATTCCGTTCGCGCTGCACCGTCTTGGCTACTCGCAGGAGACCATCGAGGCGATCGTCGACCACATCAGCCAGCACGGCCACGTGGTAGACGCACCGGGCCTCAAGACCGAGCACTACGCCATCTTCGACACCGCAGTTGGTATCCGTGCAATTGAGCCAATGGGTCACGTTCGTATGATGGCTGCAGTCCAGCCATTCCTTTCGGGCGCCATCAGCAAGACCGTCAACATGCCAGAGACCGCAACCAAGGAAGAGATCGCAGATGTCTACTTCCAGGGTTGGAAGCTAGGCCTGAAGGCGCTTGCCATCTACCGCGACAACTGCAAGGTTGGCCAGCCGCTGAGCGACGCCAAGGCAAAGACCGAGACCAAGGCTGAAGCAGCCGAAGCCCCGGTTGCAGCCTCTAACCCAGGTCTGAGCCGTCCGGTTCGCAAGCGTCTGCCAAAGTCGCGCCCAAGCAACACCATCTCGTTCACTGTCGGTGGCGCAGAGGGTTACATGACCGCAGGTTCATACCCTGACGGCGGCCTGGGCGAGGTATTCATCAAGCTGGGTAAGCAGGGTTCCACCCTCGCCGGAGTGATGGACGCCTTCTCGATCGCGGTTTCGATTGGCCTGCAGTACGGCGTGCCACTGGAGACCTTCGTACAGAAGTTCACTAACTTCTCGTTCGAGCCTGCCGGCATGACCGACGACAAGGACATCCGCATGGCCAAGTCGCTGATGGACTACATCTTCCGTCGTCTGGCTCTGGACAACCTGCCTGCCGACACCCGTTCGGCTCTGGGTATCCTCACCGCCGATGAGCGCAGTGCGGCCCTGGACACCGGTTCCTACCCTGCGGTAGTTGCCACCGAGGCCCCTGCGGCTCCAGCTGCTGCTGCGGTAGAGGTCGCTCCGGTTGCCGAGGTAGCTGCTGCTCCTGTGGCCGTCGCGGTTGAGATCGTCAAGAAGGAAGTTCACTCCAGCGCCGAGCTGTTCGAACTGCTCCAGGGCAAAGAGTCTGACGCACCGCTCTGCATGAACTGCGGAATCAAGATGCGCCCAGCCGGTTCGTGCCACGTCTGCGAAGGCTGTGGCTCGACCTCGGGTTGCTCGTAAACCGCATCCCTGCTAATCAGACAGGCTCCGCTTCGGCGGGGCCTGTCTGCTTTAACTTCGGTAACCTTAAAGCGTGTTTTATCAGTTTGTCTTCAAGACCTTTTTCACCAAGCTAGATCCTGAGTGGATTCACCATGCTGTGGTGCGTGGTATTCGGATCGGTAAGGCCCTGGGTCTGACCAAAATCGGTGCGCTCGAGCCAACTGAGGGCAAGCCGGTTAGCGCATTCGGATTAACCTTCAATGGACCATTCGGCCTGGCCGCCGGCTTCGACAAAAACGCGGTTGCCATCCGTGCCCTGGGCGACCTGGGCTTCAGCCACGTCGAAATCGGTACTGTGACTGCATTGGCACAGCCTGGCAACCCAAAACCAAGGCTCTTCCGCCTTCCTGCAGACCGCGCACTGATAAACCGAATGGGCTTCAACAACGAGGGCGCCCACGCGGTAGCAAGCCGCCTAGGTGCACTGCGCGCCCGCTACGGCAGCGATCTGCCTATCATCGGTGTAAATATCGGTAAAAGTAAGGTCACCGAGGTGGCAGACGCGGCGGACGACTATCGAATCAGTGCCAAACTGCTGGCGCCATTTGCCGATTACCTGGCGGTTAATGTTTCTTCTCCCAATACCCCCGGATTGCGCTCGCTGCAGGACGTGGTGGCGCTTCGCCCAATCCTGCAGGCGGTACTCGAGGAGAGCCTGGGCCTGCCGGTCATGGTAAAGATTGCGCCAGACCTGGCAGACGAGGATATTTTGGCGGTGGCAGACCTGGCACTCGAACTTGGGCTTGCCGGCGTTATCGCTACCAACACCACTATCAGCCGCGAGGGTTTGGCCACTTCCGAAGCACGAGTCATCGAGATTGGTGCCGGTGGTCTATCTGGCGCACCACTTAAGTCACGTTCGCTTGCGGTTTTGGACTTACTGGCCAACAAGTTGGCCGGCAAAATGGCAATCGTCTCGGTTGGGGGAATCGAGACGGCAGCCGAGGCAGCCGAACGCCTGGAACACGGCGCAACTCTGGTTCAGGGCTATACCGGCTTTATCTACGAGGGGCCATTCTGGGCCCGCCGCCTAAATCGAGGCATCAAGTAACTGGTTTTTCCAGCTTCTTAAACGAAAACGAGGCAGTCTCCGCAATGAGGAGACTGCCTCGTTTTCTTTGAAAACTACTTCTTAGAGCCGCGTCCAACGGCAGGCTTTGGAGTGCGCATGATGCGCAGCTGAGTGGCGCGCACAATGGCGTACCAGCCGAGACCGCTTTCTAGCTTGGCCTCGCCAAATTTCTCGGCGATCGTGGTCTTGACCTTGCGGTTGATGAAGATTCCGTCGACAACAATTCCGGCTAGAACCAGCCACATGGTGATTACCAGACCCAACTGAAGTGCCGGGCTGTTGATGCCGCTCAGGAACAGCACCATCACCATGACTGGAATCATGAGCTCACCCACGGTCAGGCGGGAGTCTACGATGTCGCGGGCCATCTTCTTCTGTGGACCACGGTCGCGCACCAATAGGTAGCGGTCGTCGCCAGCAGCCATGCCTTCGCGGGCGCGCTTGCGCTCGGCAGCGGCCTTCTCTTTTGCGGCCTGCTTGGCCTCAGGAGACTTATCGCCCACGATTGGCTTAAAGTTGGCTGCTTCTTGGTTCTTGCGAGACGGGGTGGCCTTACCCTTGCCAGCAGGCTTGCTGGTTGGCTCAATTTCGGTCATCAAAATCCTTGATTAGTGGCTGGTTCAATAAGATTACCTCTATGTCGCAAGCCCCAGAGTTGAACCCAGACCTCGTTTCGCAGTCGGAGAAATTTGTTTCCGGCAGATTTGCCAAAGCAGTGGGAACCCTGGGCGACCTGGTTCGCATTCCAGGCATTGCCTGGGATGCCTTCGACCCGCACAATCTCGAGCGCACTGCCGGCAAGGTTGCGGACCTCCTCGAAGGCACCGGACTCTTCGACTGGGTTGAGTTGCGCCGAGCCCCAATCGCTAGTGATCCCGAGAAATTCGGTGCGCCCGCCGTGCTGGCTCGTCGTGCCGCCAAGAACGGGGCACCGCAGATTTTGCTTTACGCCCACCACGATGTGCAGCCTCCCGGCGACGCCAGTCAGTGGCAGACCCCAGAATTTCAGCCCACCATCCGTGATGGGCGCATGTACGGTCGGGGTGCTGCAGATGACAAGGCGGGCATCGTGGCCCACCTGACTGCACTGGAGACGCTGAAGTCGGTATTGGGCACCGACTTCGACTTGGGCATCACCTGCTTCATCGAGGGGGAGGAGGAGGCGGGAAGCCCCTCTTTCCGCAACTTCCTGGAGCAGAATCGTGAGGAGCTAAGCAGCGATGTGATCGTGGTTGCAGACTCTGGCAACTGGTCCACTGAGGTGCCGGCAATCACCACCACCCTCCGGGGCCTAGTTTCCCAGGTCATCGAGATCCGAACCCTCGACCACGCCCTGCACAGCGGAATGTTCGGGGGAGTGGTACCAGACGCCATGCTCGCTCTCATCAAGCTGCTGGCCACCCTGCACGATGAGCGCGGAAACGTTGCAGTTCCGGGTCTGGTTGTTGGCGAGGCCGCTCAACTTGACTACACCGAAGCCGATGTTCGCCGCGACAGTGGAGTGTTAGACCAGGTAGCGCTCATCGGTGATGGCACCGTTCTGGACAGAAACTGGACCAAGCCGGCCATCACCGTGATTGGCATTGACGGTCAGTCGGTGGCATTGAGCAGCAACACGCTACTGCCAACCGCCAAGGCAAAGATTTCGATGCGCATTGCCCCCGGCCAAGAACCGGAAGCAGCACTGGGTTTGCTGCGCGCCCACCTGGAGGCAAATCTGCATTTTGGCGCCCAAATCAGCTACCTGGAGACCGAATTAGGGCGCCCCTTTGCCGCCGACACCACCGGCTGGGCCAAGTCGCTGATGGAATCGGCGCTCAGCATGGCATTTGGGGTGCCGGCAGTTGATATCGGCATCGGTGGCTCGATTCCCTTTATCGCCGACCTCATTGAACTGTTCCCAGCGGCCCAGATTCTGGTCACGGGAGTGGAGGATCCCGACTCCCGAGCTCACAGCCCAAACGAGTCGGTTGACCTGGCGAGCCTGCGAAAGGCGATTTTGGCAGAAGCTTTGCTGCTTTTGGGAAGCAATTCGCGCAAAAACTGATTTACAATTTAGAAAGTTTCCGCAACAAGAATAAGGACTTCAGATGACCAACCTAATTTCGCTTGAAGAGACCACCGCTCGCGGCATTTCGCTCACCGAAACCGCTACCGCAAAGGTGAAGGCACTGGTCGAGGCCGAGGGTCGCGACGACCTGCGCTTGCGCGTTGCAGTGCAGCCTGGTGGCTGCAGTGGCCTGATTTACCAGCTTTACTTCGACGAGACCATGGCTGACGGCGATGCCATCACCGCTTTCGGCGATGTCGAGGTAATCGTGGACCCAATGTCGGTTCCATACCTTGACGGTGCCACCATCGACTTCGAAGACACCATCCAGAAGCAGGGCTTCACCATTGACAACCCAAACGCTCAGGGCTCTTGCGCCTGCGGCGACAGCTTCAACTAGTCAATATCTGAGTTTCAAAGTGAATCCCGCCTCGGCCGAGGCGGGATTGCTGCTTTAAGCACTCGGTTGCTGGCAAAATCGCTGGACTTTTGAGCCCCATTTGGGTGATTTCTGGCAATCGCCTGATGCATCGGGGAATAGGATAGACACGTAACAATTGCAATTTTTTGAAGGGTCGATTGTGCTACCTAAGCGCCGAATGAAGTGGGCCGCAATTCCGGCTGCCGCTTCCTTGCTCCTGCTTACCGGCTGCTCCGCAGAGCAGCTCAAGATGGGATACGAACCTGGTTCGGGCAACGCCACCAACCACACCTCATCCATCGTTGGTCTCTGGACCACCTCGTGGATTGTGCTGCTGATCGTTGGTGCTATCTCCTGGGGTCTTCTGGCTTGGGCAATGATCGCCTACCGCCGCCGCAAGGGAGACACCTCGCTGCCGGTTCAGTTGCGCTACAACATGCCAATCGAAACCCTGTTCACCATCGTTCCGTTCATCATCACTATCGGTTTCTTTGCCTTTACCGCAAAAACCATGACCGCAATCGAGACCCCAAACAACGCCTCTGAGGTTGTTCAGGTCATCGGTAAGCAGTGGTCATGGGACTTCAACTACGTGACTGAAAACACCTTCGACTCGGGTGTGCAGTACCAGGATGGTCCAAACGCCAAGACCGAGTCCACCCTCCCAACCCTCTGGTTGGTCAAGGACAAGCCAGTAGAGATCGACCTAACCTCGCGCGATGTAATCCACTCGTTCTGGGTAATCGACTTCCTCTACAAGAAGGACATGTTTCCAGGTCGCACCAACAAGATCTACTTCACACCAACCGAGCTGGGCACTTTTGCCGGTAAGTGTGCAGAACTCTGTGGCGAGTTCCACAGCGCCATGCTCTTCAACGTCAAGGTGGTTGACCAGGCCGCCTACGACACTCACATCGCCGACCTAAAGGCTGCCGGAAACGTCGGCCAAATCGGTGCAGACCTTAACCGCAACCTAAACGCACCTGGCCGCGGGCTACAGAACAACTAAGGACAAACCAAGATGGCTACCGCAACTGCAACTGCCGGCACCTCGGCTCCGGGCATGACCTCGCGCAAGTCCAAGGGTCGTATCCTGGTCGACTGGATCACCACTACCGATCACAAAAAGATCGGTTACCTGTACCTAATCACTTCGTTCCTGTATTTCGTCATCGGCGGAATCATGGCGCTGGTTATCCGCGCCCAGCTGGCTATGCCGGGTCTGTCCGTAGTAGCTACTCACGAGCAGTACAACCAGCTCTTCACCATGCACGGCACCATCATGCTTCTGATGTTTGCAACCCCGCTGTTTGCCGGTTTTGCTAACGTCACCATGCCGGTTCAGATCGGTGCACCAGATGTGGCATTCCCACGTCTGAACGCAATCGCTTACTGGTTCTACTTCTTCGGTTCGTTTGTTGCTGTAGCCGGCTACTTCACCCCACAGGGTGCTGCGGGCTTCGGCTGGTTTGCTTACCAGCCATTGGCTAACAGCTCGTTCACCCCTGGCATCGGCGGCGACCTCTGGGTCTTCGGTCTGGCGCTAAGTGGTTTCGGAACCATCATGGGTGGTGTCAACTTCATCACCACCATCCTCACCATGCGTGCGCCTGGTATGACCATGTTCCGTCTGCCAATCTTCACCTGGAACACCCTGGTTACCTCCATCCTGGTAATCATGTGTT
>Ga0213920_1000279_pt1 | contig 46414 bp, 49 predicted proteins | sample McNCre1117MG_FD_161054 | JGI IMG/M metagenome (GOLD analysis project Ga0213920, IMG submission 161054) | Freshwater microbial communities from McNutts Creek, Athens, Georgia, United States - 11-17 MG | ecosystem: Environmental > Aquatic > Freshwater > Creek | place: USA: Georgia | collected...
CATTGCGGCCATACCGCTCATCGTGGGGTTGTTCTATTTACCGATTGAAACTGCTGAACGCAACCTGTGGGCCACCGTGATGTTTGTGGTGTTTGCTTTGACCGATTGGCTCGATGGCTACTTGGCCCGCAAGCTGAATCAGTCGTCGGCTTTTGGTGCGTTTCTTGACCCAGTGGCTGATAAATTTTTGGTGTGTGCTTCTTTGCTCATCTTGGTGCACCTCGGTCGCGCTGATGTGTTGGTGGCGCTCATCATCATTGGCCGCGAAATTGCCATTTCTGCTTTGCGCGAGTGGATGGCGCAAATCGGCGCGTCGCGCAGTGTGGCCGTGCATGTGTTGGGCAAGCTCAAAACCACCGTGCAAATGGTGGCCATTCCTTTCTTGCTCTACGACGGACAGTTGTTCGGTGTGATTGACACGGCGTTGTGGGGCACAGTGCTCATTTGGATTGCGGGCGTCTTGACCGTGTGGTCGATGGTGTACTACCTGCAAAAGGCTTGGCCTGACATCGTGGACCACGCCAAGTAATGAGCGAACATCGCAACCAGGCATGGATCAACGCCATGCCTTGGCTCTTTGTGTTGATTTGGAGCACCGGCTTCATCGTGGCGCGCTACGGCATGCCCAACTCGCCACCGTTCACCTTCTTGTTGTGGCGTTACATCTTTTCTATTGTGTGTTTTGTGTTGTGGGTTAAATGGGCGCGCGTGCCTTGGCCGCAGGGCCGGGCGCAGTGGTGGCATTTGGCGGTCACGGGCGTGTTGATGCATGCCGGTTATTTGGGGGGTGTGTGGGCCGCTGTGAAAGTGGGCATGGGCGCTGGTCTGACCGCTTTGATCGTAGGCTTGCAGCCCGTCATCACGGCCATTTGGCTGTCGGCGCGGGGCGGCCATGTGTCGCGCCGTCAATGGCAGGGCTTGGCCTTGGGCTTTGTGGGTTTGGCCATGGTGGTATCACGCAAACTCGAAGGCGGCATTGAGGTGACGCCGTGGAGCCTGACCATGATCACCATGGCGTTGGTGTCCATCACCACAGGCACGCTTTATCAAAAACGTTTTGTGCAACCTTGCGATGTGCGCAGTGCCAATGCGGTGCAGCTCATGGCAGCCTACTTGGTGACCTTGCCTTTGGCGTTGTTGGAAACCGAGCCTGCTTTGTGGAATGCCGAGATGAGCTGGGCCATGGCTTGGGCCGTGTTGGTGTTGACCTTGGGCGGTAGCTCCTTGTTTTACATCCTCATCCAGCGTGGTGCAGCGGCTTCTGTGACCAGCTTGTTGTATTTGGTGCCTCCCACCACAGCTGTCATGGCTTGGGTTTTGTTCAACGAGCCCATCACCTTGGTGACACTGGCAGGCATTGTGGTGACCGCTGCAGGGGTGAGTTTGGTGGTGCGGCCTCCTAAAATCGCCGCTTGATTTTTAAAGGTTCAAGATGACTCAAAAACGCATTGCAGTGATCGCCGGTGACGGCATTGGCAAAGAGGTCATGCCTGAGGGTATTCGCGTCATGGACGCGGCGGCGCGCAAGTTTGGCATCGACTTGAAGTTTGATCACTTTGATTTTTCAAGCTGGGACTACTACGAGAAGCACGGCAAGATGCTGCCTGACGATTGGAAAGATCAAATCGGTGGTCATGATGCCCTTTACTTTGGTGCCGTTGGGTGGCCCGACAAAATTCCAGACCACATCTCTCTGTGGGGCTCGCTGTTGATGTTCCGTCGCGAGTTTGACCAATACATCAACTTGCGTCCTGCGCGTTTGATGCCCGGCATCATCGCGCCCGTGGTGCGTCGTGATGGCACACCGCGTCAGCCTGGCGAGATCGACATGTACATCGTGCGTGAAAACACCGAAGGTGAGTACTCCAGTATTGGCGGGCGCATGTACCCCGGCACTGAGCGCGAAATCGTGATGCAAGAAACCGTGATGTCACGCATTGGCGTGGACCGCGTGTTGAAGTTTGCGTTTGAGTTGGCACAGACCCGTCCTAAAAAGCATTTGACCAGCGCCACCAAATCCAACGGCATTGCCATCACCATGCCTTATTGGGATGAGCGTGTTGTAGAAATGGCGAAAAACTATCCAGAGATCAATGTGGACAAGTTTCACATTGACATCTTGACCGCGCACTTTGTGCAGCGCCCCGATTTCTTTGATGTGGTGGTGGCCAGTAATTTGTTTGGTGATATCTTGAGTGACTTGGGGCCTGCATGCACAGGCACGATTGGCATTGCACCCAGTGCCAACTTGAACCCTGACCGCAAGTTCCCCTCGCTGTTTGAACCAGTGCATGGTTCGGCCCCAGACATTGCAGGAAAAGGTATTGCCAATCCGATTGGTCAAATTTGGTGCGGTGCGATGATGCTCGAATTCTTGGGGCACAAAGACGCGCACGATGCCGTGATGGCGGCTATTGAAAAGGTGTTGGACCCCAAGAGTGGCGCGCCTAAGACACCTGATATTGGGGGTAACGCTAGTACATCCGATCTAGGCCGTGCCATTGCAGATGCGTTGTGATTTTTCGTTTCAAAAAACGACTAGAATTCCAACCCATGCTGTGTTGTGTACAGTTGCTCTACAGAGAAACGCGCTACACGGAGATGACAACATCCACAGCAGCGTTACAACACGTCGTGCTAGTAAACTAGCAAAACCATTGACCAACATCACATCTCATTGAGAGGGGATTTTTGTGAATAAAACAGAACTGATTGAGCACATTGCCAAGCACGCAGATATTTCTAAAGCTGCTGCCACTCGCGCACTCGAGTCCACCATCGGCGCAGTGAAGACCACCTTGAAAAAGGGCGGTACAGTTTCTTTGGTTGGTTTCGGCACTTTCGCAGTCGGCAAGCGTGCCGCTCGCACTGGCCGTAACCCACGTACTGGCGCAGCGATCAAGATCAAAGCAGCCAAGGTGCCTAAGTTCCGTCCAGGCAAGGGTTTGAAAGACGCCTTGAACTAATTAACGGTTTCGGTTGGGTGCTTAGCTCAGTTGGCAGAGCGGCTGCCTTACACGCAGTAGGTCGGCGGTTCGACCCCGTCAGCACCCACCACCCATTAAAAAGGCGAACACACCGTTCGCCTTTTTTCTTGGCTTCTCACACGTCACGATGAGTCCACCACATGTTTGATTTTGTTCGCAAGCACACACGGGTCATGCAGTTTTTGCTGTTCCTGTTGATCTTCCCATCTTTTGTTTTGTTTGGACTCGAGGGCTACAACCGCTTCCGCGAAGGCGGTGCCACTGTGGCTACCGTGGACGGGCAAAGCATCACCCAAGCTGAATGGGATGCGGCGCATCGCAGTCAAGTTGAGCGCATGCGCAGCAGCATGCCCAATGTGGATGTGAAGTTGTTTGATACCCCTGAAGCCAAATACAGCACGCTCGAACGCATGGTGCGTGACCGTCTGTTGCAAGTGGCGGCCAGCAAACTGCGTTTAGGTGCCAGCGATGGCCGTTTAGCGGCTGAGTTACAACAAAACCCAACCATTGCGGCATTGCGTCGCGCTGATGGCACTTTGGACATGGAGCGCTACCGTCAACTGTTGGCTACGCAAGGCATGTCGCCTGAGTCGTTTGAGGCGCAAGTGCGTGGTGATTTGGCTTCGCGCCAAGTCATGTCAGGCGTGGGCGTGACCAGTTTCAGTGCTGCGGCCTTGGCTGATGTGACACTGAATGCGTTTTATGAGCAACGCCAAGTGCAAGTGGCGCGTTTCGCACCCGCTGACTTTGTGAGTCAAATCAATCCCAGCGATGCAGACCTAGAGGCGTATTACAAAGCCAATGCCGAGAAGTTTCAATCTCTCGAGCGTGCCGACATTGAGTATGTGGTGTTGAATTTGGCTGCGGTGCAAAAAGACATCGTGGTGCCCGAAGCTGAATTGAAAACCTATTACGAACAAAACGCTGCACGTTTAGCCGGTTTGGAAGAACGTCGCGCTAGCCACATCTTGATCAATGCTGATAAAGCTGCGCCCGCTGCTGAGCGTGATGCAGCGCGTGCCAAGGCGCAAGCCCTTTTGGCCGAAGTGCAAAAGGCGCCTGCTCAGTTTGCTGAACTGGCCCGTAAAAATTCGCAAGACACGGGCTCGGCAGCCAAAGGTGGTGACCTTGATTTCTTTGGCCGTGGCGCTATGGTCAAAGCGTTTGAAGATGCGGCTTTCGCCTTGAAAAAAGGCGAGACCAGCGGCGTGGTGGAAACTGAGTTCGGTTTTCACATCATTCGTTTGACCGATATCAAGCAGCCAGAGCGAAAAAGCTTTGAATCACAACGCGCTAAATTGGAACAAGAAGTGCGTGCCCAATTGGCTCAGCGTAAATTTGCCGAAGCTGCTGAGCAGTTCACCAACATCGTCTATGAACAGTCAGACAGCTTAAAACCTGTAGCTGAACGTTTGAAGCTAGAGGTACAACACGCCACCAATTTAGGCCGTGACGTGGTCGCCGGTAACACTGCGGCAAACAACCCCAAGCTGTTGGCTGCTGTGTTCTCACCAGACTCGATTGAGAAAAAACGTAACACCGAAGCCGTGGAGTTGGCCCCCAATGTATTGGCAGCTGCTCGCATCACCAGCTACAGCCCCGCGCGCACCTTGCCTTTGGATGAGGTCAAAGCCCGTGTGCGTGAGCAAGTCGTGAACCAACAAGCCACCGAACGTGCCCGCAGCGAGGGTGCGACGAAGCTGGCTGAATGGAAAGCTTCTCCAGATGCTGCCAAGTTGCCAGCAGCGATTGTGGTGTCTCGTGAGTCGAAACAAGCCCAGCCCACCGCTTTGGTGGAAGCCGCTATGCGCGCCAGTACACAAGCTTTGCCTGCATGGGTTGGCGTAGATTTGGGCGCGAGCGGTTATGCCGTGGTGAAGGTTGAAAAAGTGTTGCCTCGTGATGCGGCCAATGCTTCTGCGGCTGCCCGCGAGCGTGAGCAATATGCGCAGTGGTGGGCGTCGGCTGAAGGCTTGGCCTATTACAAGCTATTAAAAGAAAAATTCAAGGCAGAAATCAAAATAGCTAGGTTATAATTTTGCCTCTACGGTGGCTGTAGCTCAGTTGGTAGAGTCCAGGATTGTGATTCCTGTTGTCGTGGGTTCGAGCCCCATCAGCCACCCCAGTATCTATACGCCTTAGCAACCCATCGGTCGCTAAGGCGTTTTTTATTGTCCGTCCATACCAAGCTGCTGCACTATGAATCTCAATGTTGATGACAGCCAACGAGTCGTGATCAACCATCATGACTTGCCATGGATGCTTAGCCCTGAATCAGGGGTTGAGCGCCGAATGTTAGAGCGTCAAGGTGGTGAGGTAGCCAGGGCAACTTCGATTGTTCGCTACAAAGCAGGCGCTAAGTTTCATGCGCACCACCACGAACTTGGCGAAGAGATCTTGGTTTTAGATGGGGTATTCAGTGATGAGATGGGGAGCTATCCCGCAGGGACCTACATCATGAATCCGCCAGGCTCGTCTCATGCTCCATTCAGTGAAACGGGCTGCACCCTCTTTGTAAAACTGCGCCATCTCGGCTCAGATCAGGTGGTGCGCGAGGTACGGGACACCACAACGGCAGCTTGGTTGCAAGGTATGGTGCCTGGTCTGAATGTCATGCCGCTGATGCAGCAGGGCAGCGGTTCGACGTTGGTGAGATGGGCGCCACAAACATTTTTCAACCCTCACAGGCACTATGGCGGTGAAGAAATCTTCGTGGTCGATGGCGTGTTTGAAGATGAACACGGACGCTATCCCGCAGGTACATGGATCAGAAGCCCTCACATGAGCATGCATCAGCCATTTAGCAAAGAAGGTTGCACAATCTTTGTGAAGACGGGGCATTTGCTTATGGCGCCACGGTAGCGCCTTCAATTTTGTGTCGTACGAGGCTGTCGCGAATAAATCCTTTGGACTTCATCTCGGCTACAAAGTTGACCAAGGTTTCGTGTGCGCGCTGCGATACATTTCTTGGTTGCCCCATAGCTTGTTCAATCACCATGAAGCGCCCCGGGAGAAGCCGCAAGCCTTTGTTGTTCTGCGCATCCAATTCCAGTTGTTGTTTGACGCCTGCTGCTACGTCGTAGTTGCCATTCAGGAAAAATGAAACAACTTGAGGAGATGTTGGCGCTCTGACAAGCTGGGCAGTCTTGAGTTCTCGACTCAAAAATAAATCGTAGGCACTGCCTTGTCCAACCACGACACGGTGCGCGGCTTGATCGACTTCAGAGTTATGTGTGAGAGGTGAATCGTTCTTCACCAAATAACTGCCCTCAATCAGCACATAAGCCGCAGTGTATTGAATGCCCTTTCCTCGGACAGGATCAATGGCAAAGAAACCAATGTCCGCTTTGCTTTGCGTGACCAAATCAACCGACTGAGCGGCAGATGAGACGGGAATCAAGGTGAGTGGAAGATTCAATGTTTGAGCCAGCGCGTGGGCCAAATCGACCGAAACACCGACAGGCATACCCGTGACTGGATCTTGTCGCGCAAGAATAGGGTTACCTAAATTGATCACCGCACGCAACGTCCCCGTAGGTGCGATCTCGCGGGAGAGTTCGGCGTTGTGTTGTGCGTGCGTGAATGAGGGCAGCAGGATTGCAGTGGCCAGCAATCCTGCCAGCAACTTAAAACGCAAGTGTCTGGCCCTCTGTCATCGGCACCACTTTGACTTTGCTGCCTTTCATCGCATTTTGGAATTCTTCTAAAGTGCCTTTGGCCAGCGGGTTGGAGTTGTAGTGAATTGGAATCACCATCTTCGGTTTGATCCAATTGCGTGCCGCAAATGCTGCATCTTCTGGGTCCATGGTGAAGTTGCCGCCGATCGGCATCAGCACCAAGTCGGGTTTGTAGCGCTCTGTGATGAACTTCATGTCACCAAACAAGCCTGTATCGCCCATGTGCCAAATTTTGAAACCGTTCTCCAACTCGATGATGTAACCAACGGCTTCGCCTGCAGGGTGTGATTCCATTTTTTCAGTGGCTGGATTTTTCCAAACCAGCAAAGAGGAGTGTTCTGCTTGAACAGCCGTTACTTTGATGCCCGGTAGAGGTTTGACGCTGCCAGATTTATTAAAACGGTGTGTCAATTCTGCTGGCATAACACCCAGTGTGACGAGGGGGGTGATCATGTCAGCTGGGCCGTAAAGTACGGTTTTGTGCAGTTTGGCAAGGGCCGGTGCATCACCAATGTGATCGACGTGTGCATGTGTCACCAAGAGCAGATCGACCTTGCCAAGTGCAGATAAATCAGCTTTGAGTGCTGGCGGTGCTTTGGGGCCACCCGTGATCCAAGGGTCGATCACGATGTTTTGGCCGCCGGGTGATTTGATGCGAAAACCAGCCTGACCTAGCCACAAAATTTCAGTTGTGCCATCAGCGGCTTTGGGGCTTTGCTGGGCAAAGCTGTGATGCATGCTGACGGCTGCAAGTCCAGCCAAGATGCAAGTTTTGAGACGAACAGATTGCAACCATTTCATAAAAGAAGCTCCAGCAGTATGAGGTTGGTCGAAGTTTGAGCCCAAGCGCGTGCGATGTCTATGCGTCAAAGTCCCTGTGGTGACTCAGTTAAGTGTTTTACCTAGGTGGCATCAAGAACTCGCACACCAGAATGGCGCCACTTGGTGTGTATGCCAAATAAAAAAAGGTGAGTGCGATGAAATACCAGTTGAATGTGAACGGTAAACCCGTGACAACAGAGGCAGACAGCGACACCCCGTTGCTTTATGTATTGCGTGACAACCTAGGCTTGCAAGGACCTAAATATGGCTGTGGACTTGGTCAATGCGGTGCATGCACTGTTTTGATCGATGGTCGCGCTGTGCGAAGTTGCGTGACCTCAGTTGCCAGTCTCAAGGGTGGCAATATTGTTACGTTAGAAGGCTTGGGGACGCCAGAAAAGCCCCATCCTGTACAACAAGCTTTCATCGATGAACAAGCTGCCCAGTGTGGCTACTGCATCAATGGCATGGTGATGCAGTCAGTCGATTTACTTTCTAAAAACCCACGCCCGAGTGAAGGGCTTATTCAGCAGGCCTTAGCAGCTAATTTGTGCCGTTGCGGTACACACACGCGCATCGTCAAAGCCGTCAAGCGCGCATCGGATGCGTTGGCAATGATTCCAGTCAAGACATTGAAGAAGGGCTGAGTTATGCAACGTCGACAATTTTTACAAGCCGGCAGCGGCCTCGTGGTGTCATTCTCTTTTGCACTCAATGCACAAGGTCAAACGCAGGGGCAAATTACGGCCAAAAGCATGGTCAAAACCCAAGTAGGTGCTTGGCTAGGCATGGGGGCAGATGGGCGCGTGACGGTTTATTCCGGCAAAGTCGATTTAGGGACAGGTGTGCGTACTGCATTGATGCAAATGGTGGCAGAAGAGTTGGATGTCGACCTCTCACACATTGACATGGTCATGGGGGACACACTCACCACACTCGATCAAGGGCAATCGGCTGGGAGTTTAAGTTTGCAAAACGGTGGCGCTACTTTGCGTCAAGCAGCCGCCAGTGCTCGTCACGCTTTGTTAGCGACGACAGCTTCACGTTGGCAAGTGAGCGTTGACAATTTGGTGGTGAATTCGGGAGTGATTTCAACGCGTCAAGGTGACCGAAAAATAAGTTATGCCGCCTTGTTGGATGGCACACCTTTGAACGTGCCGCTTGATCCCAAAGTGCCTTTGAAGGCTTACGTGGATCACAAAATTGTTGGGCAATCTGTGGCTCGAGTTGATATTCCGGCCAAGCTTACAGGTACGTTTGTGTACATGCATGATTTCAAGCTGCCGGGCATGTTGCACGCACGCATGATTCGCCCCAGTGGGCAAGGGGGCAAGTTATTGCATGTGGATGATTCTGCTGCACGCAAGGTGAACGGCTTCGTCAAAGTGGTTCGCAAACAAGACTTTTTGGCTGTGGTCTGCAAAACCGAATGGGCGGCTGTCAAAGCCGCGCGGGCACTCAAGACGAAATGGGCAACGTCTGATACGTTGCCTGATCAAGCTCAGCTTTACGATTATTGGCGAAAGCTTCCCGTGGCTAAAAACGAAGCAGTCATCAAAACGGGTGATGCACGCCAAGCGTTAGCAGGCGCGGCCAAACGGCTTCAAGCGACCTATGATTTTGCCCCTCATACGCATGGTTCTATTGGGCCGTCGTGTGCCGTGGCTGATTTCAAAGACGGTAGTTGCACCGTGTGGTCTGCATCTCAAGCCACGCACTCTTTACAAGCTGAGTTGGCCACCGTGCTCGATATCCCGAAAGATCGAATTCGAATGGTTTACTTGGATGGCGCAGGTTGTTATGGGCGCAACGGACATGAGGACTGTTCGGGCGATGCAGCCTTGGTATCTCAACTTGCCGGTGCCCCAGTGCGTGTTCAGTGGATGCGCGCCGATGAGCACGGCTGGGATCCTAAAAGTCCGCCTACTTTGGTGGACATGGAAGGCGGTCTCGATGCCGCAGGGCAGCCGGTGGCTTGGCGTTCTGAATTCTTCATCGCACAGGCCAATGGCACGTTAGAAGAGTTTCCTTTGCTCGCTGCGGTGCTGTCAGGTGTCAAACGCAATGGTCACTACACCGGCAATTTGCAAAAAAATGCGGATGTGCTGTATCAATTTCCCAATATTCAAACAGAGGTGCATCGACTGGCTGACACGGCATTCAGAACCTCGCATTTGCGCACACCAGGGCGCATGCAAAACACGTTTGCCAATGAAGCATTCTTTGATGAACTCGCTGCAGCTGCGGGTGCTGACCCATTGCAGTGGCGTCTGACTTATCTCAAAGAGCCTCGAGCGCGTGCCGTGCTAGAAGATGTGGCGCGCTTGTCGAAATGGCAAAGTCGCCCGTCTCCTTTGGCGCAGACCAGCGATGATTTGCTTCGTGGTCGCGGTGTCTCGTTTGTTAAGTACGACAACGAACGTACGTTCGTTGCATTGGTTGCTGAGGTTGAAGTCAATCGCAAAACAGGTGCCATTCGTGTGACGGATGTATGGTGCAGTCACGATTGCGGTCAAGTCATTAATCCTGATGGTGCCATCAATCAAATTGAAGGGGGCATTGTGCAAACCATCAGTCGTACTTTGCTTGAAGAGTTGCATTTTGATCGAACGCATGTGACGAGTACCGATTGGGCGAGCTATCCAATTTTGCGGTTTCCAGATGTGCCACGCATTCATGTGAGTTTGATCAATCGACCTGAGATGCCTGTGTGGGGTGCTGGTGAAATGGCACCTACGGTCGTGCCATCTGCTATATCGAATGCTGTGTTTGATGCGACTGGTGTTCGCTTGCGCTCGGTTCCATTTTTGCCTGCAAAGGTCAAAGCGGCAGGTGTGGCTTGATATCTAGACAGACTTACCAAGCGAGTGCGCTCATGTGCAAACGACACAGTGCGTGCCTTCAAGTTTCTATCAATTGAGGCGCGTCAAAATATTAGAAATCAAAACCCAGTTGTTGTTCGCTGGCCTGAGCATTCAATGCTTTCTTTCGTGAATGCATGGTTTTCCGAGAGGCATGTTTCTCGATGATGGTCTTTTTAGCTGCTTTGACTTCTGTGGTTTGACGTCTGGCATGCAAGCGTTGCTTGGACTCTCTTGTGGCGATCGCTAGATCGACGATAGGCGGTGTGATCTCGAGCGGCTCGCCTGAGTCGGTCTGCCAGTCGGGTGGCGTTAGCCACGGTTCAAATAGCCATGTGTCTGGCACTTGGCGCATGTGTGGCAACCAGCGTTTGACGAATCGACCGTGGGGGTCATGGTCTTGGGCTTGTTTGATTGGGTTGTAGACGCGTGTGGTGTTGATGCCAGTGGTTCCAGATTGCATTTGCAACTGGCTCCAATGAATGCCTGGCTCATAGTCTAAAAACTGCGTGGCCAGCCATTCGCCCACGGGACGCCAGTGCAGCCAAAGCGGGTAGGCTGCAACAGAGACCAGCATGGCACGCATGCGAAAGTTGAGCCAGCCGGTTTCTCTGAGCATGACCACACAAGCGTCCACCATGGGCCAGCCAGTGCGCGCTTGCTTGAGTGCATCGAAATATTCTGGGTTGAAGTCTTGCTCACGCAGATCGTCATATCCGCGGTGCATATTTCGCCACTCAATGGCGGGTTCGCTTTCGAGCTTTTGAATGAAATGGCAATGCCAATACAAACGGCTAATGAACGCTGTTAATCCAGCGCGATGCCGATTAGCTTGCGGTGGTAGCTGCGCGATGTGGGCACGCGTTTGTTGCACCACCTCACGCAAGCTGATGCAACCAAACGCCAAGTAGGCCGACAAGCGAGAGCAGGCATCGGGCGCAGACAACGGCGATGAAATACCACCTCGGTAACCGATGCTGCGTGCATGTAGAAAACTGTGCAATGTATCCAATGCAAGCAGACGGCCCCCACGTTGTCTGAGTGGCGGGTTATGTTTTAAATGGCGAGGTGCGACCATTGAAATCGTTTGAGAGCTTGGAGTGCCCCAAAACGTCAATGACTCAATCATTTGAACGGGAGAGGCCATGTGTTGCTCCCATGCGCTTTGCCAGAGGTTGCGGTTTTTCAGTCTGCGCACCACGCCAAATTGTGGAAACTCCTGCCACCTCACATGGCGACTTTGGCACCAAGCTGCTACTTTTATGTCTCGCGCGTAGGTGAACGCATTGCCTGTTTCTTCGTGCGAGTAAATTCCAGAGAAAGGTGCTTGTTCCCAAATTTTGCTCAATACATCTGGTAATTCACCAGTATGAATTTCAAGACAACCTCCCAGTGTGCGCAGGTGTGTATCAAGCACCTCTAACGATTCCCGGACAAACTCAAAGTGTTGAAGTGCGCAGTCAGGCTGTTGCCACAATTCGGGTTCAATGACATAGATGCATCGAATAGGACCTAGCCGTGCGGCATGGGCTAGTGCCGCATGGTCTTGCCAACGCAAGTCACGTTTGAACCAAACCAAGGAATAGCGCATGGTGGTTATGCTTGGCGCTGGATCAGATAGACGCACTTACGCATGCCCACAACAAGCAACGTATTGACATTCATTTGTAGTGCTCACTCAAGTTGATGCCTTCGTGTTGTGCAATCTTTTCTAAAGCGTTTTCAAAAAGAGTCCGTGCCGAGCCAGAGATAGAACGCAAATAGGCATGGAGGTGTGCGTCATCTGCATTTTTGTTCAAGCACTCTTGGCTGTATTCTTCAAAGCTGGCTAATTGTGAAATCAACTCTGCCACATGTCTTGGGCATTCGCACAGCACGTTGGTGGAGATGCCTGCGACACGTGTGAGTGTTTCGTCTGAGTACTTGCGTGCTGAGATCACGGGGCCCGATGTGCCAAACTCTTGCGCACGCGCCTGATCAACAAATAAAACAGATTGCATGAGTTCTGCCAATTCGCTGTCTGAAATAGGTTCGCGCCGCACGATGAGTCCAGAAAATTTCATGGCTTGAACCACAGCTTCTGGTGCAAAGTTATAAATGACGATGGTTTGTGCAAATTGGTATTTTTGAATGAGCGTCTGAATCGTTTGGTGAACGGCAGTTTGCAATGTATTGACTTTGATCAGCAGCACTTGTGAGGGCTCAGACAAAGAGGTGTTTGCTGCGGTGTTTAAGTCCACCACGACTTGGGTGACTTTGATTTTGTTTTGTTTTAAGGCTGTCGCAAATTTCTTAGATTCAATGCGATTGGCCATGCTGAGCCCCACCACTGTCAATGTCAATGGTTCGCCATGGCTAACGATTTTGTGTTGCGTGTTGGTTTGCAAATTGCGCATGTGGCGCAATTGCGCCAATTCAAGATGGGCAATCGCGCTGATCGCATGCCCCTCTGTGGAGAGTTGTTTGAGCAAGATGGCTTTGGAGACATCATGTTCTTGAAAGAGGCGTTGGTTACCTTCTGTCTTCACAGGGCTAAATGCGCCGTAGCGCGTTTCCCAAATGCGCAGTGTTGAAACAGGTATTCCAGTTGTTTTAGAGACTGCACCGATCCGAAACAGAGGGGCCGTGCTTTGGGCTGTGAGCGTCAAAATGTCACCCTTGAGTAGTTGTTGAGTAGATAATATGTCGAAATATGAGTTTTACAAAAGAAAAACAACTTATGAGTAGATAAATGTCTCAAAATCCTACTCAATAGGAGATTGAGTCATGATTTCAAAGAAAACCATCAATGCCATCGAGCTGTGCGTGTTGCTTGCGGGCCAAAGAGGTGAGGGGTATTTGACGACCACAGAGCTGTCCCCGCGGCTCAACTTGTCTGTTTCGTATTTGGAAAACATCCTCAAGCCTCTCAAAGAACAAGGCCTGGTTTTATCGATGAAGGGGCCAGGCGGGGGATACATGATCAAGGGCGATGTATCGCTGATTTCCATCTGGGATGTGGCGCGTGTATTTGAAACAAGCTTGCTCGATGTCGAGGATGGCTCCGAGGTCAAAACACAAGCCGCTTATGAACTTGAGCTCGAGCAGGTGGTGATCAACAGCTTGAAAAGCTTCATGCTCTCAGACTTTGCTGATTTCTCTTCGTCTGAGCTCAAGTCCTATTCAGATGTGATTGGTCGATTCAAGTTCAAACCGCTGCCCATGCCATTCATGCCCAAAGCGCCCAACTCGGTGTTTCAGTTGGCCATGTCGCTTTGACGAGCGAGTCACTATGCCAGCCAAATTCTCGCAACGACTTGCCAGTTTGTCGGCTGGTGATATTTCAGCGGTGATACAGATGGCATGGGAAGACAGAACATCTTTTGAAACCATTCATGAACGTGTTGGTTTGTCAGAGTCGGATGTCATTCGTTTGATGCGCCACGAGCTCAATCCGAGCTCGTATCGGTTGTGGCGCATGCGTATGAAAGGGCGCATCACCAAGCACCGTGCGCTGAGAAGCCCCGATATGAGATTTGATGATCGACAGGTGGCAGATCATCGCCGAGCCAACTGCTGATGCCACTTAACTTGGAGAGAAGCATGACACAGGACCCAAGATGCTGCGGAACGGGAACTTGCATCATCAATGCAGATGGTTTGTGCTGGTGCGGTCAAAGATGGGACGGCGAAAAAATGTGCTTTCCAAAAGCCGCTCAACCTCCCAAGACTGAAGTTCAAATTGTGGATCGGTCGGACACATCTGAAGATGCTTGAAGTTGCTCTGACCACCCGATCTGAAGCGTTGGTACAAAAAATCACTCGTGCCTTACCCAACTTGGCCTCTTGTGTGACGCGCTATGAATGTTTGCAACAGTTGTCGTTGGACAATGGAAAAAAGAAGCTGGATCTGATCGTGGTGCACCACGCGGATGAGGAGGTCCACGATGAGGCGTCGGTCTACTTTGAGCGAGACCTGTCGCCGTCAACGCCTGCAATTGCCATCATTCCAGATCAACATTTGGATTGGTCTGTGCCATTGCTCAATGCTGGTGTTGATCGATGCTTGCCGGAGTCTTTTGATGAAACCCATTTCAGCGCTGTGGTTCGTGCATTGACACGACGCAACCATGGATTGACTTCTTCAGTCAGCCAATACGGGGCGTTGACTTTTCATCATGCCAGTAAACAGGCCTGGCTGCGCGGTCAAGAAATTGAACTCACCAAACGTGAAGCTCAGGTCTTAGAAGTCTTGCTCAAACGGGTGGGGCAAATCATTGCCAAAGAAGAATTCATTGAAGAAATCGATCCGTACAACATCGATCTCAACGCAAGCGCTATTGAGGTATATATCCATCGCTTGCGTAAAAAAATCAAGCCAGAATATTTGCCAATTCGCAATATCAAGCGTTGCGGCTATTTCTTGATGCGCTTTGACGTAGCAGGAGAGGTGCAACCCCCTGCTAATCCTCAATTGGGCCGAGGTATGAGCTTGTAAGAAAGCATTCGTCCAGCGCGATCGACTCTGGCTAACACCAGATCGCCAGAGGCAATGTTTTCACCCATGTACTCAAAGATATTGACGTGGTGTGTCACAAGAATCAGTGCTTTTGAGCCCTTGGTGTTGATGTGTTCTGCAATGAAAGTCTGCAGTAGCTGATTTCTTTCTTTGGCTTTTTGCATCTCATCGAAAAATGAAGCCAAGGCGGGTGCGATTTGGTAAGAGCCTAAGTTGAGCAATTCAGCCGTGTCTTTGCAGCGACACCATTCGCTGGAATAAACGTCGGCTTGTTTGATGCCTTGCTTTTTAAGCCAATGGCCAACGGTCACGGCTTGTTGACGGCCTTCTGCACTTAAATTGCGTTGAGTTTTGCAATCACTCAGCGTGTAATTGGGTGGATCGCCCACACCAGGCGCTCGGGTGTGTCGCATGAGCAAAACATACTCTGAGGTTTCGAGTTTGTTTGACAAGTCACTGGCGTGTGTGAGTGTGGTCACAAACCAACTCAGTGCGATCAATACAAGTGGCTTGATATGCATGGTCTTAGGCTTTTCTTAGCATGTTTGAAAATTCATCACGAATGAGTTGATCGATGCGCAGGGCAAGTTCAAAGTCTTGGTTGGTGAGGCCATGTGCATCATGCGTCATGAGGCGAATTCTCATTTTCAAGTAGTTGGATAAAAATTCAGGATGATGGTGATGTGTTTCTGCCAACTCGCCTACACGAGCGAAAAAGCGCATCGCCGTCTTGAAACTGTCGAACTCCCATTCTTTGCGTATGCTGGCTTTGTGTGCATCCAAAATCCATCCGTCTAATTTTTTCAGTCCTGTTTCGATTTCAGTGCTGTTGAGTCGGTTGTGCATGTCTGAGTCCTGAGATGGGAAATTGTTTGTCGCAAAAAAATTTTAAGAATTAAGCACAACCTTGGATGGACTATGGTTATCTTGTCTACCTATCATTCATTCTTATTTCAAAGGAGTTTGCGATGCTTGTGATCACCGCTGTATTTGCCAGTGTCTTGGCTTTGATGTTTATCAAACTCTCATTCGATGTCATCGGCTTTCGCCGTAAAAACAAAATTTCGCTTGGTGCGGGTGGGGTCGATGAATTAGAAAAAGCCATTCGAGCGCACGGGAACTTTGCCGAATATGTACCTTTGGGTTTGTTCTTGATCGGAGCTTTAGAGCTCAATGGTGCACCGCTTGAATTAGTCGCACCTTTAGGAGTGTTGCTTGTGGCCGGACGATACTTCCACGCCAAAGGTATCAATGAGCCTCAGCCTGCGTTCGTTAACCGTGTCAGAGGTATGAAATTGACCTTTGCTGCGCTTGGTTTGTCTGCGATTGCCAATGCGGCTTGGGTGGGTTATTTGCTGATTTCTTCGAGCTAACTCAACACCAATGCGTCATTAGGCGTGTTGCATCAAAACTTATGGTGCAGAGAATTTGCTTCTAGCCTGATGCAGTTTCTTGTAGCTGTCGATCAGGCGATGATGCCTGTCAAGGCCTTCAAGTTTCATGCTGGTGGGGGTGAGTCCATAAAAGCGCACGGAACCATCGACTGACCCCATGACTGCATCCATGCGTGCATGGCCGAACATACGGCGAAAGTTGTGTTCGTAATCAGAGAGCTCTAGCTCTGGATCAAGCAAGACCTCCAACACAACGTTCAGAGCTTGGTAGAACAAGCCTCGCTCAACGGTGTTGTCGTTGTATTGCAAGAAGGCACCCACCAGCTCGTGGGCCTCGTCAAACTGCTTCAAAGCCAAATGGATCATGAGTTTCAATTCAAGCACCGTGAGTTGGCCCCAGTCGGTGTTTTCATCAAACTCGATGCCAATCAGTGTTGCAATGTCTGAGTACTCATCCAGTTCGTTGTTTTCTAAACGATCCAGCAAGGCTGTCAAACGGGTGTCGTTCAGTTGATGCAAGTTCAGGATGTCTTCGCGAAACAGCAGGGCCTTGTTGGTGTTGTCCCAAATCAAATCTTCAACAGGGTAAACCTCAGAATAACCAGGCACCAAAATTCGGCAAGCGGTGGCACCCAATTGGTCATACACCGCGGTGTATACCTCTTTGCCCATCTGGCGCAAGATGCCAAATAAGGTGGCTGCTTCTTCGGCATTCGAGTTTTCACCTTGGCCGGAGAAATCCCACGGTACAAATTCAAAGTCGGCCTTGGCGCTGAAAAAGCGCCATGACACGATGCCGCTTGAGTCGATGAAGTGCTCGACAAAGTTATTGGGCTCGGTGACGGCGTGACTCTCGAAGGTGGGCTGAGGCAAATCGTTGAGGCCTTCGAAGCTGCGTCCTTGCAATAGCTCAGTCAGGCTGCGTTCTAACGCCACTTCAAAGCTAGGGTGTGCACCAAACGATGCAAACACACCACCCGTGCGTGGGTTCATGAGGGTGACGCACATCACGGGGTAGATACCGCCGAGCGATGCGTCTTTCACCAGCACTGGAAAGCCCTGTTCTTCTAGGCCTTCAATGCCAGCCATGATGCTGGGGTACTTGGCCAGTACGTGTGGCGGCACATCAGGTAAGCAAATTTCGCCTTCTAGGATTTCGCGTTTGATGGCGCGTTCAAAGATTTCAGACAGGCATTGCACTTGCGCTTCTGCCAGTGTGTTGCCGGCACTCATGCCATTGCTGACGAATAAGTTTTCAATCAAATTAGATGGGAAGTACACCACCTCGCCATCGGACTGGCGCACATAGGGCAGGGCGCAGATGCCCCGCTGCGCGTTGCCAGAGTTGGTGTCGATCAAATGTGAGCCACGCAACTCACCATCTGGGTTGTAGATGGACAGGCAGTATTCGTCCAATAGGTCCGATGGCAACGCATCTTTTTTGCCTGGTTTGAACCAGCGCTCGTTGGGGTAATGCACAAACGGGGCGTTGGCAATGTCCTCACCCCAATAAGCACCCGCATAAAAATGGTTGTTGCTGAGTCGCTCAATGTATTCACCCAAGGCGGAGGCCAAAGCACTCTCTTTGGTCGACCCCTTGCCATTTGTGAAACACATGGGGGAATGCGCATCGCGGATATGCAATGACCACACATGAGGAATGATGTTGCGCCACGACGCGATTTCAATCTTGATGCCCAAGCCTGCCAAGAGGCTCGACATATTGGCAATGGTTTGCTCTAGCGGTAAGTCTTTGCCTGCGATGTAGGTTTGTGCCTCTGTGCTGGGCTTGATCGTAAGCAGTGACTGTGCATCTGCATCGAGGTTGTCGACTTCCTCAATCACAAATTCGGGCCCTGCTTGCACCACTTTTTTGACAGTGCAGCGCTCGATCGAGTTCAAGATGCCACGGCGGTCCACCTCTTGGATGTCCGGCGGTAACTCCACTTGAATTTTGAAAATTTGTTGATAACGGCTCTCTGGGTCAACAATGTTGTTTTGTGAGAGTCGTATGTTTTCTGTGGAGATATTGCGTGTCGAGCAATACAGCTTTACAAAATAGGCTGCGCACAAGGCAGAAGAAGCCAAAAAGTAATCGAAAGGTCCAGGCGCAGAGCCATCGCCTTTGTAGCGGATGGGCTGGTCCGCCACGACAGTGAAGTCATCAAACTTGGCTTCAAGGCGAAGTTTGTCGAGGAAGTTGACTTTGATTTCCATGGCGGATGAGTTAAAAAGTAGGTGTCGACGCGGTCGTCGTCGTTAGTCTTTGCGCTTGGAGAGCATCAGGGCAAGCGGAAGAAGACCCAGAGAAAACGCAATCGCACCGATATTTTTTAAATCATCGGTTTGCATGAGGCAAAAGCCCAAGACCGACACCGCCACGGCATAGGGCGTCAATTGATGTAATTCAATTTTGGGCAGCTTTTTCATGGCTTCAATCTTAATCTTGAATTTGAAACGGGTGGATGCGCTCAGTTTTGCCAAACGCCATAGCCGAGCTGCTGTAAGCGGATGGCGAGGTCAACTTCCATGTATTGGGCATCGCCATAGGGCATGGGATTGAGCTTTTCATAGATTTCAGGCATCAACCGTATGCCGTATTTCATGGCGTATTTGTTGGATTTGATGCCAGCTTTGTGTTGATCGAAGCGGTGATCGGGGTCGTGCCCCGTCATGCCCACATAAACGCAAGGCTTGCCCGTGACATAGTTTGGATTGGCTTTTTTAAATTTGGCCTCGTAGAGCACGTCTTTGTCCAACTCGATCACATACACATGGTGGCGTTCACGCATATCAGCCCCTACGAAATTCGCTCATGCGAAGGGTGTAAATCAATATGCTTAGCGCACCTTTATCGTGCATACCTGCCTGGTGTAAATGCAGGAAATGCGCGGGGGAGGGATTGTTTTGAAAATATACTGAATAGGTATTTTTTGGATCGTGTATTTCAAACATCTCTGAGGCTTTCATGGCAATCGACAAATCAAGAATCTTGCAGCACCTTCAATCAGAGGTTTATTGCCGCCTAGGTATTTCTACCGTGCATGGCATCGGGGTGTTTGCAATTCGTGACATTCCCAGAGGCGTGAAGCCATTGGTGAGCTTGTTGACGATTGAAGAATTCTCTTTCTCAAAAGAAGAAGTGAGGCAGTTCCTGCCCAGCGTTCGCCAAGAGGTCGAGGCTTTTTGCTACTACGACAGCAAGGAATACTTAATTCCTTCGATTGGTTTGAACGCCATGAACTTGGCGTTCTATATGAACCACTCCAAAACGCCTAATGTCGAATATTTAGAAAACGGGGACCTCATCGCACTCAGAGATATCCCCGCTGGTGAAGAATTGTTCTTCGACTACGACGAGGCCTTTGACGAAGTCCACAGCTTTTAAGGCTGCAGTTTTAGCTTGATTTCGCGGGCCTGTGGATTTGATTCCAAACGGCTGGCGTGAAATCAGTGTGCAAAGGCGATGTCGTATCCAAAGCCAGTGGATGCTCTGGGTCCGTAACGGCGACCGCAAAAATTGGCTCAAATTCCGTCACAAACAAAGCCTTGTAGCCGTAGTCGTCCACAGGGCCAAGGTTGTAATGACGGTAGCCGTTGGCGGCTGCCCATTTAGACGCGAGCAAACAAGCAAAGATACCGGGTGAATATTTCTTGTACTCGGGGTTCCATTGACAGAAGCTGCCATACACCTGTTTGCGTTCAGGCAGCAGCACCGACACATCGGTCAGTACCAAATCACCGTTTTCAGCGAATGCACGGATGACCAACACCTCTAAGTCTTTGATGTAGTCAATGAAGCCTTCAACCTCGTCTGTGTGGATGTAGTAGTTTTCGAAGTGAATGCCGCCCATTTCGTAAATGTCATCAAACGACAAGGCAGAGCCTGCAATGACGGTCTCTGTGACCTTGAGTGAGCGGCAGAGCTTTTCTAATTCTTTGAATTTTCTTTGGCGGCGGGGTTCCGTCCAGAAGTCTGGGTTGGCCACATTGACCAAGCCGTATTTGTCATTGATGGGTACGCCATATGCACTCTCAGGTGGAATAGCGTAAACAATGAACGGCTTTTTAGCCATGGCCAACATCTCAGGTGTGACGTCGACATATGGGCATAGTCCGTCCCAACGCGACGTGTAATACAAGATGTCTTCGTGGTAGCTATCCACGCACAAATTGTCTGCGTTCCAGCTTTGATAGCCGACGCTCAATGTGGCGTCTGTTGTCGTTGCGTCGCTGAATGTTTCTTCGCGATCGAACGCATTAGATCGGTTATCGGTCATGACTTAGTTTTAAGGTAAGTGGGGGTTTTCAGGGGCGTTAATTCGAAAAAGTCCAAATCGACTTCATGATTTCGTTTCAAAAAGTCTTCATCTGTTTCGCTCAATGCCGTCAGCAAGTGATTCATCTGCTTGAGATGGTGGGCCGCATCGCTGTCAGGATTTTTCAGCTGTCGCTTGTACTCGGGCAAGAGCGGGCAGGCAGCATCAAAATAATATTGCTTGGCTTTGTGATCGAAGGACAAAGGGTAGAGCTTGCAGCTCAACGGTTTGCTATCACCAAGTTTGCAGCCGCGTGGGCCTAGGTGCGTGCATTGATCTTCAATGCACAAATGCTTGAGGACAGACGTCTCGTTTTGGGTGAGGGTGATTTCTAGAGACCCATAGCCTGCATCTACATTGCAGCAACTTTGGCACTCGGCACAATGATCGAAAAGCAAGCTGAAGTCCTGAAAGTAAATTGATCAATCTGTTAGCAGTTTTGTCAATTATCCGTCATTGGAGATCAAGGTCAATGCATTTGCATTTTGTATAGAAAAAACCTGTGTCAGTGTTGATGCTGCATCGTCATGTTTGGTGTGTTTTCGCTGCCTTAGTCATCATCGTGTTTTAGATGTGTCAAGCATGTGCTTACCAGCTACCGACATTGGGCATCTCTGTCCACGGTGCTTGCGCTGGCAATGCATTGCCTTTTTGCAGTAATTCAATCGAGATGTCATCGGGCGAACGGACAAACGCCATGCGCCCGTCGCGCGGTGGGCGCAAAATCGTCACGCCATGTGCCTGTAGCTTTTCACAAGTTTCATAGATGTTGTCCACTGCATAGGCCAGGTGACCAAAGTTGCGCCCTCCGCTGTAGACCTCAGGATCCCAGTTGTAAGTCAACTCGACTTGTGCATCCTCATCACCAGGCGCGGCCAGATAGACGAGCGTGAAACGGCCTTGTGGGTACTCGTTGGTTCGTAAAACGACGAGACCCAAAGCGTCACGGTAAAAACGCAGTGACGCTTCTAAATTGGTCACGCGCACCATGGTGTGTAGGTATTTCATGGTGAGCCTTTCGTTAGAGGGTGGGATAGTCTGTGTAGCCAACGGGGCCTGGTGCATAAAACGTACTCGGATTGGCCTCGCTCAGTGGTGCATTTTGTTTCAAGCGCTCAACCAGATCTGGGTTGGAGATGAACCATCGACCGAAAGCGACGGCATCGACCTTGCCCGATTCGACAGCATCAATGGCCATGTCTCTCGTGTAGCCGTTGTTGCCAATGTAAGTGCCTTTGAAGGCTTGGCGAGCTGCGGCGTAATCGAAGCCGGGTAAGTCACGTGGGCCACCTGTGGCACCTTCGATGAAGTGAATGAAGGCAATGCCACGCTTTTGGAGCTCGTTGACCAAATAGCCAAATACGGCTTGTGGGTTGCTGTCTGTCACATCATTGAACGGTGTGAGCGGTGACAAGCGAATCCCGACGCGACCTGCGCCAATTTCAGCCACGCAAGCGTCTACCACCTCGAGTGCGAAGCGGCAGCGGTTTTCAATGGAGCCGCCGTATGCGTCCGTGCGGTGGTTCGATCCATCTCGGATAAATTGATCGACCAAATAACCATTGGCACCATGAATCTCCACGCCATCAAAGCCTGCGCGCAGGGCATTGGCTGCTGCTTGACGAAATTGCTGCACCACTTCTTTGACTTCTGTGGTTGAAAGGGCGTGAGGCACAGGAATTTCGACTTTGCCATTGTGTGTGTAGGCCACGACATTGGGTTGGATGGCCGACGGCGCAACAGGATGCGCACCGCCTGTCAGGTCTGGATGGGTGATGCGGCCCACATGCCAAATTTGCGCAATGATTTTTGAACCTGCGGCATGCACTGCTTGGGTGATGTGTTTCCAGCCTTCCACTTGCGCCTCTGAATAAATGCCAGGGGTGGCCATATAGCCTTTGCCCACAGGTGAGACTTGAGTGCCTTCGCTGATGATCAGACCTGCACCACTGCGTTGGCGGTAATACGCCACATTCATTTCGCTGCCAGGAATATCACCATTGGCTTCATCTGCACGGCAGCGTGTGAGTGGTGCCATGACGATGCGGTTGGCGACTTCGATGTCGCCGATACGTGTGGGTTGGAAAAGTTGGGGTGTGGTCATGTGATGCGTGGAGGATGTTGCGTGAAAAAAAGAGTATGGCGAATGCAAGATGTACATGCGTGTTGTCTACTTTGGGGGTATTTTTTCTTTTTCAAGTTCATGTTGGTTGATTCCGCTAATATGCCTTGAAAAAAGGGGCAAGCAATGAAACAGCGGTGGTGGACTTGGTGGTTAATTTGTGCGTGTGCGGTGGCCAGCGCCCAAGAGGATTACAGAGTCAAAGTTGATGTGACGCAACAAGGCAGCGTCTTTCATACCCAAGCGAGTTTTTATTTGCCTTTGAGTACGTGTCAGTCGTATCGGTATTTGACCGACTACGACGCTGCAACGCAAATTCCAGGCGTGGTGGCTTCAACCACCACACGCCTCGATGCCAACAAAGCACAGGTGGAACGATTGCTGCAAGAACGTATTTTGTTTTTCCCCATCAAGATGCGCATGGTATTGGCATTCACTGAGTTACCAAACCAAGGGACTGATTTTGTGCAAATCAGTGGCGAAGCTAAGTTTTACAAAGGTGCTTGGCGCTTGGAGCCTCAAGAGGGTGGCACGGTTTTCAAATACCGCGCCGAGTCAGAACCTGACTCGGTATTCCCGAAAGCGGTGATTGAATATTTCATCAAAAACCGCTTGAACAGTAGTTTCGAAGCCATGGCCAAAGCAGGCGCGCAACGCGCCAAGCAACCCTGTTGAGTTAAGGCAGGCGTGGTGCAGTTTGTAGCAAAGCTGCCACGTCGCTCTTCCACCATTTCGCTTGCCCCGTTGTGCCATGGCCAGCGGTTTGGTCGCTGCTTGGAATGAGTAGCAAGCGGGCATTTGGAATTTTTGCCAATGCCTTGTTCATGACGTTGAGTTCAGGCGGGTTGCGTTCGTCATCGGCAGAGTTGATGGCGAGTAAGGTGCCTTTGATTTGGCCGATTTGATCTAAAGGGTTGTAATCGCGCGAGGCATCCCATTGGTAGAGGTGGTCATTTGCATCGCCTGTGAAAGGTGCGCTGAGTCTTTGGTTGAGCAGCTGATCCGCTTTTTCACGTGTCGGCGCCAAGCGTTGCAAACCTTGGTTGCCACCATTGGTGCCGATGGCATAAAACACGGATGCAAATTGCAAGCTACGGGGTTGCTGTGTGTAGTTGCCGTTCATCCACTCTGGGTCATTGCGAATGCTGTCAATGATGAGGCGGCGCATCATCCAGTTGCGGCCTGACATTTCAGAGGGCATGGCAGCCATGGGCACCAAGATGTCAGAGAAGCCTGGATGTTGAATGCCCCACAGCCATGTTTGCATGCCGCCCATGGAGTTGCCCAGCACCATGCGCACGTGTTTGAGTTTCAAACCTTCTGTGAGTAAACGGTATTGCGCCAACACCATGTCGTCATAGTTATAGCGAGGGAATTTAGCGCGCATGCCATCCGAGGGCTTGCTGGACTTGCCAGTGCCAATCGAGTCAGGCAAGACGATGAAATACTTGGCGGCATCCAAGGGCTGACCTGGACCAAACAGTTCGCCACCGAAAGCTGTGTTGAGCATGCCCACGCCCGTGCCAGTGGTGCCATGAAGAATCACCACAGGTTCGCCTGCAGGGTTACCCAGCGTGGTGTAGCCAATGTTCAGTGCGGGCATGACCTCGCCTGTGTGAAAGCGGAAATCTTTCGCCACCCAGACATCGGATTTTTGATTGGGAAAAGTTTGAGCCAGAGCGGCAGAGCCTTGCAGGTAGACAAACATAGACAAACAGATCATAAGAAATTTGCGCATAGATCCCCCGTGTGAGTGATTCAGAAAACCCTATTGGCTAGTGTGTGCGTTGTGCGATCACATCCACCAACTCGGGCATCAAACGAGCACCTTGACCTTCGTCACAAGCGGCTTTCAATGTGGTTTGAATGGCCGCGGCCACCGCGTGTTCAGCCTGCATATGTTGGGCCATATCGTTGTAATAAGTCAGGTCTTTTAGCGCATTGGCGACAGTGAACCGCAACCCCGTGTTGTCGTGGTTCAGCAAGAAAGGTTTCAGGCGCTCAAGTGCCGCACCCCAGCCGCCGCCCATGGCGAGTACATCCACAAAGGTCTGTGCATTCACACCGCCGACTTGGGCGCAAGCCGCGGCTTCGGCAAGTAAGGCCACAGAGCCAAGTGATACATAGTTGTGCAGCAACTTCATGCGGTGACCGGAGCCCACGGGGCCCACGTGCACGATGTTTTCGGCAAAGCACGCCAAGATAGGTTGGCAAGTCGCGAACAGCGCTGCATCGGCACCCACCAATAAGTTCAAGCGACCTTCAGCCGCTTCTTTGGGGGTGCGCGTCATCGGTGCGTCCATGAACAAACCACCTTGCACTGCCACCGCTTGTGCGATTTTCTCGGTCGAGGCAGGTATGGCTGTGGAGCAGTCAATCACGATGGTGTTGGGACGCAGGCCTTTGAGTACTCCATCTTCGCCCATCAAGACGGCTTCGACTTGTGGCGTACCTGTGACGCACAAGATGATCACATCTGAATGTGCCGCCAAGTCTTTGGGCGTGTTGAAGGTGTTGACACCTTGTTGCACCAGGTCGTCGATGGGTTGGTTGCCTGCATGAGTCAACACTGAGAGTGTGTGGCCGTGCTTGACCAAGTTGCTGGCAATGCCATGCCCCATCATGCCAATGCCGATCATGCCGATGTTGCTCATGTTTCAGCCCCGCGTATGAAGCCAGCCCAAGCCGTCGTGCGTGCCGTTAGGCACTGCACCGCGAGCAGGGCGGTATTCGCAACCGATCCAACCGTTCCAGCCGCAAGCTGCTGATACTTCGTCAATCACGTCAAAGAGATAAGGGTGGTTGAGCTCACCCAAATCAGGTTCATGACGCATGGGCACACCTGCAATTTGAAAGTGGCCCACGCGGCCTGTGGGCAAGTACTGGCGAATCTTGGTGGCTATGTCGCCCTCCATGATTTGGCAGTGGTACAGATCCATCTGTACTTTCACGTTGGAGGCGCCGATGTGCTCCACGATGTTGTGGGCTTGTTCTTGGTAATTCAAGAAGAAGCCAGGAATGTCACGCGTATTGATGGGTTCAATCAAGACATCGCGGCCAGTTTTTTTGGCTTCGGATGCAGCCCAAGCAATGTTTTGAATGTAGGTTTTTTCAAGCGTGGCTGCATCTGCGCCTTGGGGTTTGAGGCCTGCCATCACATGGATGCGTGGGCAGTTCAAGGCGTCTGCATATGCCAAAGCTGTGTGAAAGCCTTTTTGAAATTCAGCCTCGCGTCCGGGCAAGCAAGCTAGACCACGCTCACCTGCATCCCAGTCCCCGGGTGGCGCGTTGAAGAGCACTTGTTGCAAGCCGTTGTCGTTCAGGCGGTTTTTTAGTTCTTGCGCATCAAAGGCGTAAGGAAACAAATATTCAACTGCTTTGAATCCATCTTTGGCAGCTGCTGCAAAACGGTCTAAAAATTCGTGCTCGTTGTAGAGCATGCTGAGGTTGGCGGCGAAACGTGGCATAGGTGAGTCTTGCAATAAATGGTTTACCAAAGAGCCCCAAAGGTCTCTCGCAGTTCTTGAATTTGGGCTTCGTTCAAAGCGGTGGCTTGGCGATCAGACATGAGCCAGAGCTTGGCGGTTTCTTCGAGTTCTTCCAGCACGGCACTGGCTTCGGCTGGGCTGGCGTGCCAGACCACTGGGCCAAGGCGCTCCAGCATCACGCCACGAATGGGGGTGTGTGCGGCAGTGCTTTGTGCAATGCGTGCTGTAACTTCTGTGGCCACCTCTGGCGCACCTGGGCGTTGGTAGGCAATCAACGGCACATGGCCCACTTTCATCACGTAATACGGCGTGATGGGGGGCACGATATCGGTGTCGCGCCAGACGCCTTGCAGCGTGAGGCTCACCAAATTTGTGGCATGGGTGTGAATCACGCATCGCGCGTTGGGTGCGGCTGCATAAATGTTTCGGTGCAGTGTGAGTGTTTTGGAGGCGCGTGCACCACTGAACTGCACGCCTTCTGCATTGACATGGGCCAGTTCGCTTGCGACCAAATTGCCTAAGCAAGCATCGGTGGGGGTGATCAAGAAGCTGCCGTCTTCCAGCTTGACGCTGATATTGCCCGCGCTGGCATGCACATAGCCACGTGCGTAGAGCGATGCGCCGATGCGGCAGATTTCTTGACGAGATGCGAGTTCGTTCATGGGGTGGTCACGGATGGGGCATTACTTCAGCAGTGCAAATGATTTTTCAAAAAAATCATTCGTGCCAAAGTTGCCTGATTTCAAGGTGACATGAACTGTATCGCCGTTACACACGGGCGAGGCGACCGATGTCCATGGCACACCTGGGTCAATTTGTGGACCGATGACCATGCGCGCCACCTCAAGGGCTTGCACCACGGCGCCCGAGGTCTCCCCGCCAGCGACCACGAGCTGACGCACACCGGCTTGCACCAAGCCTTTGGCGATGCTCGACAAGGTGTGCTCTACCAATTCGCCGGCTTGTGCAACGCCTAGTTTGTTTTGAATGGCTTTCACAGCATCTGGCTCCGCTGTGGCGTAAATGAGCACAGGGCCATGGGTGAGCAAAGGCGTTGCCCATTGCAGCGCTTGCGCGACCACATCGGTACCTGATGCAACGGCCAATGGATCGATGGCAAACGCAGGCTTACCGCTTTGACGCCAGTGCAGCACTTGGGCGTTGGTAGCCACCGAGCAGCTGCCAGAGACCACGGCTTGAAAGCCTTGGGCTGCTGGCAGTGTGTCTGCCTTTGCGTTGGCTGCTAAGACGCCACGAGTTTTCCAGTTCTGCGGTAGACCAATGGCCACGCCTGAACCCGCCGTGACTAAGGGTGTATCGGCCAAAGCTTGGCCCATGTGCATGAGGTCTTGGTTGCTCACTGCGTCGATCACGGCAACGCCAACCCCTTCGGCTTGCAATGCTTTGAAACGAGCGCGAATGGCATCAGGCCCTGCTGCGACGCAAGACTGCTCCACCAAGCCGACTTTGCGTTTTGTTTGCGACTGCATGACGCGCACCAAGTTGGCATCGGTCATGGGGGTGAGTGGGTGATTGCGCATGCCGCTGTCGGACAGCAATACATCGCCTACAAACAAGTGGCCTTTGAAAATGGTTCGGTTGTTTTCAGGAAAAGCAGGGCAGGCAATGGTGAAGCCTTGGTCTTTGCCGTGTATCGCATCCATCAGTGCCTCGGTCACAGGGCCAATGTTGCCTTCGGGGGTGGAGTCGAAGGTGGAGCAGTATTTGAAATAAATCTGTTCAACGCCTTTAGCTTTGAGCCATTCATAAGCTTGCAGCGATTGTGCGATGGCATCTTTGGCGGGAATGGTGCGTGACTTGAGTGCCACCACGATGGCATCGGCATCAATTTTTGGGTTGTCAGTCGGCACGCCAATGGTTTGCACGGTGCGCATGCCAGAGCGCACCAAGTTGTTGGCGAGGTCGGTGGCACCGGTGAAGTCGTCGGCAATGCAGCCCAAGAGGGGCTTGGTAGAAGCTTGGGTCATGGGGGATGGTTAGAACGTCAGCGTGCAGCTGATCGCTTGCGGATGACGTGAGGCATAAGATTGAATGAGGCTTTTGACGGAGGTGTCAGCGACGAGGCCAAGGCGCTTGGCGCGGTCGTTGTCAAACTGGCTGGGCCAGCCGCTGACGATGGCTTGCACTTTGGCGTCGACGTGCCAATCCAGCAAAGCTGCTGTGGCTTCTCCTGCAACTTCTTTCAAGGCTTGCGCCATCTCACCCACGGTGGTGGTGAGGGCGGGTAGGTTGACTGCTGTCGGTGCACCCCATTGCTCGGTTGATGTGGTGAGAGCGCACATCAAACCTTGCATGGTTTTGTCAGTGGAGGCGAGGGCCACACGCGTGTCCGCAGGCACGGGCACCGTGCAGGCCAGACCAGCCAAAGGTTCGCGGAACATGCCACTCAAAAAGCTAGATGCAGCGCCATTGGGCTTGCCAGGGCGAACCGAGACAGTCATCAAGCGCACATTGCGACCGTGAATGAGGCCCTTGCGCGTGAAGTCGGCCACCAGTTGCTCGACCATGAATTTTTGAATGCCATAGCTGCTTTGGGGTGTGGGCTGAAACGTGTCCGAAATGCTGCTGGGTAGTTGTTGCCCTGCGGGGGCACCGAACACAGCCACTGAGCTGGCAAACACAAACACCGGTTGCTTGGCTTGGTAGCGTGCGGCTTGCAGCAAGTTGAGTGAGGTTTGTAAATTGCTTTGCAAACCCAAATCTAAATTGGCTTCGCATTCACCGCTCACGGCCGCGGCCAAATGCACGATGGCATCCACACCCTCTAGCGTGAGGGCTTGCGTGCTAAGCAAGTGGCTCAGGTCGCCCACGACGGCACGCACGCGTGCATCGGCTTGCAAGTCTGCAGGGGGTGCCACAAGGTCGGTCAGCACCACTTCGGTGACAGGGCCTGAGCCTCTACCTTCGAGATGAATGTTCTGCAATTGCAGCAACTCGCGTGCGAGGCTCGCACCCAAAAAGCCGCCACCACCGGTGATGAGGATACGCATGCCGTGACCTTCGATTTTTAAATTGAATTAGCTGGACTGTGGCAACTCAATGCCAGGGAATATCTTGATGACGGCTGAATCGTCTTCACGGCCATGACCTGCAGTCGACGCCTGCATGAACATCTGATGTGCCGTGGCCGACAGCGGCAGAGGGAATTTGGTGGCACGTGCGGTGTCGAGCACCAGCCCCAAATCCTTCACAAAAATATCGACGGCAGACAAAGGCGTGTAGTCACCTTTGATCACGTGCGCCATACGGTTTTCAAACATCCAACTGTTGCCAGCGCTGTTGGTGATGACTTCATACAAAGCATCTGCCGCTACACCTTCGCGCAAACCCAAGGCCATGGCTTCGGCCGCTGCGGCAATGTGCACACCTGCCAAGAGTTGGTTGATGATTTTGACTTTGCTGCCGTAGCCCGCACGGTCGCCCAGCTTGTACACATTGGCAGCCATGCTCTCGAGGGCGTTGCCTGCTTTGGCGTAGGCCGCTGCTTGACCCGAAGTCATCATGGTCATTTGGCCTGAAGCAGCTTTGGCTGCGCCGCCAGAGATGGGGGCATCTAAGTACAACAGACCCATGTCGTTCAAACGTTTTTCCAAAGATGCCGACCAGTTGGGGTCGACGGTGGAACACATGATGAACAAGCTACCGGTTTTGAGGTGAGCCGCTGCGCCATGTTCGCCAAACAAAACTTGTTCGGTTTGATCGGCATTGACCACCACGCTGACGATGATGTCCACATGCTGGGCCAAGTCTGCGGGTGTTTTGTATGCGGTGCCGCCTTCTTTGGTGAAAGCTTCAGCGGCATCAAAGCGCACATCGCATACGCCAACGTCGTGGCCTGCACGGCGCAGCGAACTGGCCATGCCCTTGCCCATGGCCCCTAGGCCAATCACACCAATGTGTAATGCGTTTGAAGAAGTGGTTGTCATAGAACGTTCAGTGTTTATTGAAAGCCAAAAGCGTGTGGCGCCCAAGTGCTCAATGCGGGGATGAAGGTCAAAAGCCCCAAGATGATGGCGTGTGCGATCAAGAAGGGCTTGAGCTCTCGCGTGAGCGCGTCGAGTGGAACCTTGGCCACGTTAGAGGTGACAAACAACAAGCCTCCGACAGGCGGTGTGATCATGCCCAGCGTCAAGTTGAAGATGACGACCATCGCAAAGTGAATGGGGTCAATGCCAAGCTTGGCGGCCACAGGTGCCAAGATGGGGACCAGCACCATCACACCGGGCAGGGGTTCAATGAAGATGCCAAAGATCAACAAGAAGATGTTGACAGCGATCAAGAAGGTGAATGCCGACATCTCTTGCGCGCCCATCCATTCCGCGAGTTTGATAGGCAGGCCATCAATGGTCAAAATCCAAGCGAAGGCGTTGGAGGTGCCAATGATGATGAGGACTGAGGCGGTCATCAGTGCGGAGCGCGACAAAATATCGGGCACAGCTTTCCACTCCAAGGTGCGATAAATCCACTTGCCACAGACCAAGGCGTAGAACACAGCAACCACAGAGGCTTCAGTCGGTGTGAACCAGCCGGCACGCATGCCACCTAAAATGATCACAGGTAAAAGCAAAGCAGGAATAGCTTTCCAAGTGACGAGCATTTTTTCGGCAAAGGTTTCGTTGCCGGGAATGCCTTTGTAGTTGCGTTCTTTCGACACATACCAGTTCACCGCGGCCATGCCGGCTGCAATCAAGATGCCGGGAATGAAGCCTGCAATGAAGAGGGCACCCACTGATACTCGGTCATCTTGCAGGGCATAGATGATCATGATGATGGAGGGGGGGATGATGGGGCCCACGATGGCAGTGGCAGCCGTGAGAGCCGCTGCGTAAGAGCGGTCGTAGCCCGCTTTGTCCATCATGCGAATCATCATCGAGCCAGGGCCTGCGGCATCGGCCAAGGCCGAGCCCGAGATGCCAGAGAAGAAGGTGAGCGACACCACATTGGTGTAGCCCAAGCCGCCACGTTTGTGGCCCACAAACTGCGCCGCAAACTTGAGCAGAACTTCGGTGAGCGATCCGCCACTCATCAGCTCAGCAGCCAAGATGAAAAATGGCACAGCCATCAGTGGAAAACTGTCCACGCCTTCGTAGGTTTGCTTGAGCAACACGAAGAGCGGAAAGTCTGCGCCAAAGATTAATGCTGTGAGGGTAGAGAAGCCCAGTGCAAACGCAACGGGAAAGCCGATGGCTAAATAAAAACAGCAGCTCAGAAGAAGGATGACACTCAGACTCATAGGGATGCGCTCGCGGTGGCGTCGAAATGTGAATCGGATGCGAAGGTGCGTGTGAGCACGTAGTCGCGAACAATGAGCAGCCAATGTAAGAGCAGCAACACGCCACCTGCCGGCATAGCACCGTAGACCCATGACATGGAGACTTGGGTGGTGGGGGTCATTTGGTATTGCACGCGATCTACATAGACGAAGCCGTACCAAATGATGAAGATGAAAAAGCCCGTGAGCATCACGGCAATGAAAACGCGAATCGCGCGCGCCCAAGCGAGGGGCAAACTGTCTTGCAGATTTTCAACCGCGATATGACCACCATAACGCAGCACAGGGCCTGCGCCTAAAAAGGTGAGCCACACCATCATGTAGCGAGCCACTTCTTCGGCCCATTCGATGGATTGGTTGGTGGAGTAGCGCAAAACCACATTAGCAAAAATGATGATGGCCATGGCGGCGAGCAATGCAATCAGCACCCCTCGGTTGGCGATCATTAAATATTTTTCGAAAGATTTCATGGGGTGTTCCATGCTCACCAAGCCAGCGTGGCTGGCTTGGTGAAAGGTGAAAAAAGACCGATTACTTCACAGCTTGGATGGCTGCAATCTTGTCTGCGCCAAATTCTTTGGCGTAGTTGGCGTAGGGGCCTTTGAGTGCGTCGTTGAAGCTGGCGCTGTTGACCTTCTTCACCACTTGCATGCCTTCGCGCTCGAGTTGAGCGATGCCGTTGGCTTCGTCATCGTTCACTTTCTTACGCGTCGCGGCTACGCTTTTGGCAGCTGCGTCATAGAACGCTTTTTTGTCTGCATCGCTGAGCTTGTTCATGATGCGTGGTGAGGTGATGATGAGGCCGGGCGAGTACACGTGACCAGTGAGAGACAAATGCTTTTGCACTTGTGAGAACTTGGAAGCCAAGATCACAGGGATGGGATTTTCTTGACCATCCACAACGCCTTGCTGCAAAGCGCCAAACACTTCTGGGAATGCCATGGGTGTGGGTTGAATGCCAAAGGCGCGGTAGCCTTCCATGTGCACTTTGTTTTCCATGGTGCGCATCTTCAAGCCGCTGGCGTCTGCTGCGCTGACGATGGCGCGTTTGTTGTTGGTCATGTGACGAAAGCCGTTTTCGCTCCAAGCCAAAGCCACCAAGCCGTGGTTAGGGAACTTGGCCAACATGTCTTGACCGATCTTGCCGTCCAACACTTTGCGTGCGTGGTCGTAGTCGCGGAACAAGAAGGGAATGTCCACGATCTTCATTTCAGGCACAAAGTTACCTACGGGGCCTGTGGAGGTGATGACCAAATCTTGTGTGCCGATTTGCACGGCTTCCACTTGTTCGCGCTCGCCACCCAAAGCACTTGCTGGGTAGACCTGGCACTTGTAGCGGCCTTGGGTGTTTTTATCGAGGTTCTCGCAGAACACATTGGCGCCAATGTCGTAGTGCGAGCCTTTGGCCAACACGTGGCCAATTTTCAACACCGTTTGAGCTTGGGTAGGGAAGGCCACAAATGCGGCAGATGCAGCGAGTGCAGCCACCCATTTTTTACTGAGGAAAGTCTTTGACATCGTGTCTCCTGATAGTTTTGAGCAACAACCTTGATAGCGGCAATGCTGTCAGGTTGTATGACAAATTATCTTGGAGGAAGTCAGTAGCTGCCCTAGGGGTAACCCGAAATTAGAAGCTTAAACTTTTTGTTTGTCTGTCAGCTCTTTGCGCAGGCTGGTGGCCAATGCTCTGCCTTGGGTGCTCCAAAAGGCAGGGTCAGCACGACTGATGCGTTTGGCCGCGTTGAGCATGTGCTTGGTGCCTGCTTGGCGTGCGGCCCGGATGTCACCCGCTTCAATCGCATCGAGAATGGCTTGGTGCTCGTTGCGCACAGCATCTTCTAAGTGCGCTCGCGTCGCTTCGTTGGCGCGTGTCACGCGGGTGGCGTTTTCCAAAAACTGATTGAGGTAGGCCAGCGTATCCATCAAGAATGGGTTGTTGGCTGCTTGTGCGATGGCGGCATGAAACGCCACGTCCTCACTCACACCATCGCCGCCGTTGGCAACTGCTTTGTCGAGTGCCGCCATGGCTTGCTTGATTTTTTTGAGTGACTGAGGCGTTCGGCGCTCTGCAGCAAGGGCGGCTGATTCGGCCTCAAGCGCGCGCCGTACTTCGACCACTTTGAGTACAGCCTCAACCGAACCATCTGGGATTAATTTGAGTTTGCCGCTGTCGGGTTGTGGGAGCGCTTTGACGTACGCCCCCGAGCCTTGGCGCGTTTCAATGAGGCCTAAGGTTTTCAAACGGGAAAAAGCTTCACGCACCACCGTTCTGCTGACGCCGTACTTTTCCACCAGTGCGTTTTCAGTGGGCAGCTTTTCGCCTGTGCCGAGTTTGCCTTCTCGAATGCTGGTTTCCAAGGTCTGAGCTAGCTTTTCAGAGAGCGAGGCACCGAGTTGAATGCGTGGCATATTGAAAGAGAAGGTTGTAATGCGTGACGGTGGACGTTAGAAATCATATGCGACAAATGATGGCTGTCGAATTGCTTAGGTATGATGCGTGATTCAAAGGAGCTGAACATGGCGGATATCAACCCAACCAACAACAACCTCGTGATCGGCGAGGGCGTCACTTTCAAAGGCTCGATTGCAGCGCCTGGCAAAGCAGTCATCAATGGCAACGTCACTGGCGAGTTGACAGCGGATGATTTGCTGATCGGTACCAAAGGTCAAGTGACGGGTACTGTTCGCGCACGCGAGATCGATGTGCACGGCGAGTTGAACGAAGACATCGTTTGTAAAGACCATTTGTTGATCCACAGCACTGGCAAAGTGTCTGGCACATTGGAATATCACGAGTTGGAAATCCAACGCGGCGGTAAATTCAAAGGCAATATGAACCAAAAATAATCGGTTCTGAGTCGTGACTCACAACCGGTTTGCCAATCGGCGTGAAGCCTTTTGGCGTGGCATCCATGATGCCTTGGGTGCGCCCGTATTAGTACTGTTTGCAGGCATGGTTGGCTTTGGAGCCATGGGACGTTCTCATGGCTTTGATGCTTGGATGACTGGCCTCACCAGCTTGCTGATGTTTGCGTTGCCCGGTCAGGTGGTGATGCTGGAGATGTTCATCTCTGGCTCATCTTTGTTGGCGATTGGCTTTGCCGTGACGCTGACCTCGACCCGCTTTGTCACCATGGTGGTGACGCTCTTTCCCCAACTTCACCGACGCGATCGCAACCCCTTGTTGTATTTGTGGGTTCACATGCTTGCCATGACGGCCTGGGCTGTGTCGATGCGTGAGTTTCCCCACATGCGACCTCAACACCGTTTGAATTACTTCATCGGTTTGGCGTTGCCATGTTGGCTGATTTCTCCCTTGGGTACGGTGTTGGGTTACTTCGTAGCAGGCTGGGTGCCGGCAGCTGTCACCCTAGGTTTGGTCTTTATCAATCCCTTGTTTTTCTTGCTCACATTCACTGATGTGAAGCCCTGGGCCAATCGCATTGCCATTGGCTTGGGGTGTGTCTTAGGCCCTTTGTTTTTTGTGCTGGATGCTGACAGTAGCTTGTTGTTGACTGGCTTGGTGGCAGGTACTGTGGCTTACTTCGTTGATCGCCGTTGGCTTCGTCCTCGCCCCCTCGAGGTGTCAACATGACCGCCGACATGCAAGGGTGGGGCGTTTGGCTCGCGCTCAGCGCCGCTTGTGTGGGAACTTACATTTGCCGTGCTGCAGGTGTCAAACTGTCGGGTCATATCCATCAAGACAGCGAAGTATTTCGCTGGCTCTCTGCTGTGACGTACGCCATGGTGGCAGCACTCACTGTACGCATGATTTTGATGCCACTGGGTTTGTTGGCCACTGTGCCACTGTGGTTGCGCGTTTTGATTTGTGCGCTCAGTATTGCGGTGATGGTGTCACGTCCGCAGCGACGCTTGGTGCCTGCGTTGCTCACCGGTACATTGCTGATGTTGGCTTACGGTGTTTGTCGCGCCAACCCTTAGTTTGGAAGGGTTGGCGTCGTCCGAACCTACAATTCGCGTGCAACCTTAAGGCACCATGAATATTCTGATTTCCAACGACGATGGCTTTCAAGCCCCAGGCATCGTGGCCCTGTACGAAGCGCTCAAAGATTTAGGCCGCGTTCAAGTCGTCGCGCCCGAGCACAACAACAGCGCCAAGTCCAACGCCCTCACGCTGCATTCGCCTTTGTCTGTTCATCAAGCCAGCAACGGTTTTCGTTATGTGAATGGCACACCTGCCGACTGTGTGCACATTGCACTCACGGGCTTGCTCGATGACAAACCCGACCTCGTGGTGTCTGGTATCAACAATGGTGCGAACATGGGCGACGACACCATTTACTCAGGCACGGTGGGTGCAGCGATGGAAGGCTATTTGTTTGGCGTGCCTGCCATTGCGTTTTCGCAAGTCGACAAGGGATGGGCGCACATTGATGCCGCCGCAGCCAAAGCTCGCGAGTTGGTGCAGCAGATGATGGCGCAAGGCCACATCGCTGGCGCACCTTGGTTGCTGAATGTGAATATTCCGAATCAACCGTTAGAACAAATGAAACCTTTGCGTGTGACGCGCTTGGGGCGCCGTCATTCTGCGGAGCGTGTCATCACGCAAACCAGCCCGCGTGGTGACACCATGTACTGGATTGGCAATGCGGGAGCTGCTAAAGATGACAGCGATGGCACCGACTTTCATGCCACCTTTGAAGGACATGTGTCGGTGACACCTTTGCATGTCGATTTGACCGAACATGCCGGCTTGCCCGAGTGGTCAAAGCGTTTGAATGGAGCGCAAGCATGAAGCAGCGCCCCAGTTTTCCTGCCCGTTTAGACACAGGAAAGCCAGCAGCGACGCCCAAAACAATGCATGGTGCAACGCGTGTGGTTACGCCTGCCTCACCGGTGCGCGCGAAGCCTGCTGGCATAGCCAGTCCAACAGGGGTAGGCTTAGATTCATCGGCAATTCGCGCGCGCATGGTGCAAAAGCTGTTAGCGCAAGGCATTGATGATGCCGTGGTGTTAGAAGCGATGGGGCGTGTCGAGCGTCACCGCTTTGTTGACAGTGCTTTGGTGAACCAGGCTTATGAAGACACCAGCTTGCCGATAGGCTTAGGTCAAACCATTTCAAAGCCCAATGTGGTGGCGCGCATGATCGCTTTGCTGCGTGAAGCACCAGGTTTGCAAGGTGCGCCGCTGATGGGACGAGTGCTCGAGATTGGCACAGGCTGTGGCTACCAAGCGGCTGTCTTGGCCTGTGTGGCACGTGAGGTTTATAGCATTGAGCGTCTGCGTGGCTTGCATGACAAAGCACGTGAGAATTTGCGCCCCATGCGTTTATCCAATGTGCATTTGATTTTTGGTGATGGCATGCTGGGCTATGCACAAGGCGCGCCCTACAGCGCCATCATTTCAGCAGCGGGTGGTGAGAACGTGCCACAGGCTTGGCTCGATCAGCTGGCCATGGGCGGGCGCTTGGTTGCGCCGACTCAAACCACCACAGGGCAGCAAGCTTTGGTCGTGATTGATAAAACGCCGCAAGGCCTGCAGCAAACCCTGCTCGAAGCCGTGAACTTTGTGCCTCTAAAATCAGGCATTGCTTGATGATTGGGAAATAAGAATGCTTCGTGTTGGAATGTGGGCTGTTGCCGCTCTTGTGACTGCGGTCGCGCTATCGGGTTGCTCGAATAAAGGGCGCTTGGCCCCCGTGGATGACCACTCGATCGGTGGTGCTCGTGCTCCCACGCGAGTGTTGCCTGGTGCTGAAAACGCAGGCAAGCCTGGTTATTACCCGGTCAAACCGGGTGACACCCTCATTCGCATTGGTATGGATCACGGTCAAAGTGGTCGAGACATCGCGCGCTGGAATAAGTTAGATAACCCCAACTTGATTGAAACGGGTCAAGTGTTGCGTGTGGCCCCTCCCACCCAAGAGGTGGCAGTTGTACGACCTACCACTGCACCAGCCGTGGCACCCACGCCAAACGCTGCTGTGACCCCTGCGCCAGCAGCCTCAGCGCCTGTGGCTCAAGTTGCACCCACTGTGCCTGAAGAGGCTGTGAGTTTTCAGTGGCCCGCTCGTGGCAATTTAATCTCTGGTTTTGATGAAGCCAAGAACAAAGGCTTGGACATTGGCGGCAAGGTCGGCGACCCTGTGTTGGCCGCCGCCGATGGTCGTGTGGTGTATGCCGGTGCGGGCTTGCGTGGTTATGGCAACCTCATCATCATCAAACACAACAACACCTATTTGACTGCTTACGCACACAACCAAACCTTGTTGGTGAAAGAAGACCAAGTCATCAAGCGTGGCCAAAAGATTGCCGAGATGGGCAACAGCGACGCGGACCAAGTGAAGCTGCATTTTGAAATTCGCCGTCAAGGCAAGCCGGTTGATCCTGCTAAATATTTGTCGGCCAACTGATGAGCGAAATCGCAACAGAAAAGCAATGGCCAGATAACGCGCTCACCATCGAATCGATGGACATGGAGGCGCAAGGCGTGGGGCACCGCGCTGATGGCAAGGTGGTGTTTGTCGATGGTGCATTGCCCTTTGAGGTGGTGCGTGCCAATGTGCACCGCAAAAAAGACAACTGGGAAAAAGCCTCGTTGCTCGAGGTGTTGCATGAGTCATCGCAGCGTGTCACGCCTGGTTGCCCTCATTTTGGTTTGCATGCAGGCGCCTGTGGCGGGTGCAAGATGCAGCACCTCGATGCGTCTGCGCAAATTGCGGTCAAGCAACGCGCTTTAGAAGATAACCTGTGGCACTTAGGCAAGGTCAAGCCTGAAACCATTCTGCGACCCATCCAAGGTCCTGCCTGGGGCTACCGCTTCCGTGCCCGTTTGTCGGTGCGTTATGTGGTGAAGAAGGGGGAAGTGCTGGTGGGCTTTCACGAGCGCAAAAGCCGCTATGTGGCCGATATGCGCCAGTGCCCGATTCTGCCGCCGCACGTTGATGCCATGTTGTTGCCCTTGCGCCAACTCATTGGCAGCATGGATGCCCGTGAGACCTTGCCGCAAATCGAGCTGGCCTGCGGCGATGACGTGACCGCTCTGGTTTTGCGACATATGGAGCCATTGAGCGCGCATGACATGCAAGCGTTGCGGGACTTTGCTGCGCAGCACAACGTGCAATGGTGGTTGCAGTCCAAAGGTCCAGATACGGTGTGTTTGATGGACGGCGCATTGGGCGCGCCGCTGTCATATGCATTGCCTGAGTTTGGCATCACCATGCCTTTTAAGCCGACTGACTTCACGCAAGTCAATCCGCACATCAACCGCGTGTTGGTCACGCGTGCTTTGCGTTTGCTGGATGTGCAATCGAGCGAGCGCGTGATTGATTGGTTCTGCGGTTTGGGTAACTTCACTTTGCCTTTGGCCACCCTCGCACGCGAAGTGCTCGGTATTGAGGGCAGCGAAGCCTTGGTGGCTCGATCGGGCGAGAACTATGTGTTCAACCAAGCCAACCGTGACCAAGCTTTGGCTCCTACAAGTTTTGTAGCACGTAACTTGTTTGAGATGACGTCTGAGCTGTTGCGTCAAGATGGTGCGGCAGACAAGTGGCTGGTAGATCCTCCGCGTGAAGGTGCGTTCTCTCTGGTGCAGGCCTTGGCTGAGTTACATCAGCAGCCCGAGCTGCGTCAGGGCTGGACACCGCCCAAGCGCATTGTGTATGTGAGCTGTAACCCATCGACTTTGGCACGTGACGCAGGTGTGTTGGTCAATTCAGCGGGTTATCGCATTTCGTCTGCGGGTGCAGTCAACATGTTCCCGCACACAGCCCACGTCGAGAGCATGGCGGTGTTTGATTTAGCTTAAACAGTTACTTAGAAGAAGTGACAGACGCAAAAAAGGGACCGAGAGGTCCCTTTTCTGTGAGCGCTTGAAACGGTCAATCGCGCTCGCCACCAAAGATGCCGAGCAAGGCCAGCAAGCTTTGGAAGACGTTGATCACGTCCAAATACAAGGTAAGTGTGGCGCTGATGTAGTTGGTTTCGCCGCCGTCCATCACTTGCTTCAAGTCATACAGCATGAAGGCGCTGAAGATGGCCATGGACAACATGGAAATCACCATCATGCCTGCGGATGAACCGACGAACACGTTGATGATGCTGCCGACCATCAAGACCACAGCGCCCACCATGAGCCATTTGCCCATGCCAGAGAGGTCGCGTTTGATGACTGTGGCCAAGCTGGCCATGACGAAAAACACGCCTGCGGTGCCAGCAAATGCCGTCATCACCAATTCAGCGCCGTTCTTGAAGCCCAGCACCATGGCGATCATGCGTGAGAGCATGAGGCCCATGAAGAAGGTGAAGCCCAGCAGCACGTAAACGCCGGTGGCGCTTTCTTTGGTGCGCTCGATGGCGTAGATGAAGCCAAAAGCACCGGCCATCATCAAGATCATGCCCATCACACCAGAGATGGCGTAGCTGATGCCTGTGGCCACGCCAATGTAGGCGCCCAAAACCGTAGGCAACATGCTGATGGCCAGCAACCAGTAAGTGTTGCGCACCACGCGGTTGCGTTCAGCCGTTGGCAAAACGTAGTAGTCAACGGTTTGAATGTTGTCATTCATCATGTGTAGCTCTCCTATAAACCTGATGATTCAGATGGGGCGAATTCTAGAGGTTTCAAGAGGGCAGGGGCTATCGCTTACTTTTATTGAGGTTTCTTTTGTGTTTGGGTGGGGTAGTGGGGCGTTCAGACTCGGTATGCTTAGGGTTTTCTTACTTTTCAAATTTTTTGCATATGAAAACCAAACACTTCCTCGAATCCGCTGATGTCAAAGCCATTGCCGCCGCCGCCGAAGCAGAAGCTTTGAAAAACAACTGGGCTGTGACCATCGCCATCGTGGACGACGGCGGTCATTTGCTCAATTTGCACCGTTTGGACGGCGCGCCTGCGATTTCTTCACACATTGCCCCAGCCAAAGCGCACACTGCGGCCTTGGGTCGTCGTGAAAGCAAAATTTACGAAGACGTCATCAATGGCGGCCGCGTGTCGTTTGTGACTGCACCTACCGTGCAAGGCATGCTCGAAGGTGGTGTGCCAATCATGAAAGACGGTCAGTGCATTGGTGCGGTGGGTGTGAGCGGCGTGAAGTCGAACGAAGACGCACAGATTGCCAAAGCCGGCATTGCGGCCATCGGTCTGTAAACCAGAGCGATTTCAAACAAAAGCCCCGCAGCTTTGATGGCTGCGGGGCTTTTTTGTGTGGTGAGCGTATTTAGTAGATCAAGCGCTCAGGATTGATTTCTTGCAAGATGGTGGTGGCAATTTCTTCAATGCTCTTGTGCGTGGTGGAGAGCCAGCGAATGCCTGCGCGACGCATCATGGCTTCGGCTTCGGCCACTTCATGGCGGCAGTTGGCTAAGCTGGCGTATTTGGAGTCTGGGCGGCGCTCGTTACGAATTTCGCTCAGGCGCTCGGGCTGAATGGTCAGTCCAAAGATTTTCTTTTTGTGCGGCATCAATGCGGGGGGCAGCTGGCGGCGCTCAAAGTCTTCAGGAATGAGAGGGTAGTTGGACGCTTTCAAGCCATGCTGCATAGCCAAGTAAAGGCTGGTGGGGGTTTTGCCACTGCGGCTCACGCCCACCAAGATCACGTCCGACAACTCCAAGTCGCGGTTGAGCTGGCCATCGTCATGGGCCAAGCTGAAATTGATGGCCTCGATGCGATCGCGGTATTCCTGGCTCTTGCTGGCGTCTGAAAAGCGGCCTACACGGTGGTTGGATTTGATGCCCAGCTCTTTTTCGAGCGGGTTCACGAAGATGCTGAACATGTCCATCAGCATGGTTTTTTCTTGGCAACCTTCCAAAATCACGCTCAACACCTCCATGTTCACCAGCGTGGTGAACACAATGGGCTTGCGGTTTTCTACTTCGCCGGTGTGCAGGATTTGACGCACGGCTTGGTGGGCTTTGTCCACCGAGTCCACAAACGGGATGCGAATGTGACGAAATTTGACCTCGAACTGCGCCAAGATGGCGTTTCCAAAGGTTTCTGCAGTGATGCCTGTGCCGTCAGACACAAAGAAAACGGTGGGGTTGGGCATGAAAAACTTTCAATAGGAAACACAGGGTTGAGCCAGGGAGGGGGCGTGTCGGCCACCTACAATGCCCCATTATCCGAATTTCGCCACGCAGACTTTCGACCCATTCGAAAAAATACAAAGTCGCCGCGCTGCTTGGCTGCCAGTTTTAACTTTTGGAGCTTGTCTATGACTGCACTTTTCAGCCCTACCGCCTTGGTGGTTCCCTTCGAAAAACTTCGAATGACGGATGTCGAAGCCGTTGGCGGCAAAAACGCCAGCCTCGGCGAAATGATTTCGCAACTGCCCACGGGCGTGCGTGTGCCCACGGGCTTTGCCACCACGGCCCATGCCTTCCGTGAGTTCTTGGCCTTTGATGGCTTGGTTGACAAAATCAACGCCCGTTTGGACAAGCTCGACACCGAAGACGTGCGTGCCTTGGCCGAAGCTGGCGCCGAAATTCGTGCCATGGTGGAAGCGCAGCCTTTCCCCGCTGACTTGGAACAAGCGATTCGCGAAGCCTTCATCACCTTGTCTGAAGGCAATGCCGCTGCCACGTTTGCGGTGCGTTCTTCAGCCACCGCTGAAGACTTGCCTGATGCTTCTTTTGCGGGCCAGCAAGAGACTTTCTTGAACGTGCACGGCATCGACGAAGTGCTGCACAAAATGAAAGAAGTATTTGCCTCGTTGTACAACGACCGCGCCATCAGCTATCGCGTGCACAAAGGCTTTGCCCACGCCGATGTGGCTTTGTCTGCTGGCGTGCAGCGCATGGTGCGTTCTGACACTGGCGCCGCCGGTGTGATGTTCACCATTGATACCGAATCTGGTTTTGAAGATGTGGTGTTCATCACCTCTAGCTACGGCCTCGGTGAAACCGTGGTGCAGGGCGCGGTGAACCCCGACGAGTTTTATGTGCACAAGCCAACTTTGAAAGCTGGCAAGCGCGCTGTGATTCGCCGCAACTTGGGTTCCAAGCTCATCGAAATGGTGTTCTCTACCGCTGAAGAGAAAAAAGCCACTGGCAAGTTGGTCAAGACCGTGGATGTGCCCACGGAGTTGCGCAACCGCTACTCGTTGACTGACGCCGATGTCGAGCAATTGGCTCACTACGCCATGGTGATTGAGGCCCATTACGGCCGCCCCATGGACATCGAGTGGGGCAAGGACGGCACAGACGGCCAGCTCTACATCTTGCAAGCGCGCCCCGAAACTGTGAAGAGCCAAGCCAAAGGCCAAGCTGAGCTGCGTTACAAACTCAAAGGCCACAGCACTGTGTTGGCCGAAGGCCGCGCGATTGGCCAAAAAATTGGTACCGGCCCTGTGCGTTTGGTGCACAACATCAGCGAGATGGACAAGGTCCAACCCGGTGATGTGTTGGTGACTGACATGACCGACCCCAACTGGGAGCCCGTGATGAAGCGCGCCAGCGCCATCGTCACCAACCGTGGTGGCCGTACTTGCCACGCTGCGATCATCGCGCGTGAGTTGGGTATTCCTGCGGTGGTCGGTTGCGGTGATGCGACTGAGCGCTTGAAAGACGGCACCTTGGTGACTGTGAGCTGCTCTGAAGGCGACACCGGTTTGATTTACGACGGCTTGCTTGAAACCGAAGTGACTGAAGTGCAACGCGGCGAAATGCCAAAGATCAAAACCAAGATCATGATGAACGTGGGCAACCCACAGTTGGCGTTTGACTTCTGCCAGTTGCCCAACGAAGGCGTGGGCTTGGCCCGCTTGGAATTCATCATCAACAACAACATTGGTGTGCACCCCAAGGCGATTCTTGACTACCCCAATGTGGATGCCGATTTGAAGAAAGCGGTTGAGTCTGTGGCTCGTGGCCACGCGTCACCTCGCGCGTTTTACGTGGACAAAGTGGCCGAAGGTATTGCCACCATCGCTGCGGCGTTCTATCCAAAGCCCGTCATTGTGCGTATGTCAGACTTCAAGTCCAACGAATATCGCAAGCTCATTGGTGGCAGCCGTTACGAGCCAGAGGAAGAAAACCCAATGCTGGGCTTCCGTGGTGCAGCTCGCTACATCAGCGAAGACTTCGGCGAAGCCTTTGCGATGGAGTGTGAAGCCATGCGTCGCGTGCGCGAAGACATGGGCTTGACCAACGTGCAAGTCATGGTGCCTTTCGTGCGTACATTGGGCCAAGCCGAACGCGTGACCAATTTGTTGGCCGAGCACGGCTTGAAGCGCGGCGTGAACGACCTCAAAGTCATCATGATGTGCGAAGTGCCAAGCAACGCCATCCTCGCTGACGACTTCTTGAAGTTCTTTGATGGTTTCTCCATCGGCTCGAACGACTTGACTCAATTGACGTTGGGTCTGGACCGTGACTCCGGCTTGGAGTTATTGGCGGCCGATTTTGACGAGCGTGACCCTGCTGTGAAAGCTTTGCTGAGCAAAGCCATTGCCGCATGTTTGGCGCAAGGCAAATACGTGGGTATCTGCGGTCAAGGCCCCAGCGATCACCCCGACTTCGCGCACTGGTTGGCAGACGAGGGCATCAGCTCAATCTCGCTCAACCCAGACAGCGTGATCGACACTTGGAAATCATTGGCCAAGTAATACTGCCTTGACACAGCAGCCCTCTACAGCCTCTGATTCAGAGGCCTTGCATTCCACCACGATCGAAGTTACGGCGTTGCCGAGACGGTCGTTGTGGGGTGTGGTGGGGTTGGGGTTGTTGACGGTGGGCTCTTTGGGGTTGGCCTGGTTGTTTCCCAGCGCCACGCTGCTTCACTTCGTGTGGGTTGCACAAGTAGTCCCCGTTCTGTATTTGTTATTGGCCTGGTGGGGGACGCAGCCCTCGCATCCGAACGATGATCCGTCTTAAATCTTGGCCTTGGCGTTTGTTGCTGCTTAGCTTTGCTGGGCTGGTGTTGTTGACGTTGTTGTTGCTGCTGGCGGACTTTGCCGGCGTGCCCAAGGGGGTGGTCAACGGGTTTTTCTTGGTGGTCTCCATCATTGGCTACGCGCTGATTGGCATGTTTTGCCGCACCACCATTCCTGAAGAATATTTTGTAGCCGGTCGCAATATCAGTGCGCCAATGAATGGCATGGCTACCGCAGCCGATTGGTTGTCTGCAGCTTCGTTCATTGGTCTCACGGGTTTGTTGTTGTCCGATGGCTTTGTGGGCGATGGTCAGCACCCTGGCGGCCTGGCTTATTTACTGGGCTGGACAGGCGGTTTTTGTTTGCTGGGGTTCTTGTTTGCAGCCAAGCTGAACCTGTCGCAATCCATCACCATCCCTGATTTTTTAGGCCGTCGCTTTGATAGCGCAGCGGTGCGTTGGCTGGCCGCGTGGGGTGCTATTTTGTGCTCCAGCGTTTATTTGGTGGCGCAAATTTACGGCATTGGCCTTGTGGCTTCCATGCTCTCAGGCTTGACCTTTGAGTTGGGGGTGTTCTTGGCGCTGGGGGGCGTGTTGTTGTGTTCTTTCTTGGGGGGGATGCGTGCGGTCACGTGGACCCAGGGGGTGCAGTGTGTGGTGATCGTGGTGTCGATGGTGGTGTTGGCCATGGCGGTGTCGTTCAAGACGCAAGGCCATCCCTTTGTGACGATAGCCGCGGCACAGTCTTTGCCGCACATTCAGGCGCGAGCCAAACAGATTGAGTCTGACCCCGCTGAGCTCGCCACACGTGACGTCATCAGCCTGCGCATGAGCAACTTGGATGTGAAAATCGCCGAGCCTGTTTATGCGCGCGAAGTGGAGCGTCAAAACATTGCACGTCAAGTGGCGAAGGCTAAAGCGGACAACGCACCTTTGCGTGACATTCAAAAACTCGAAGCCAATCCTGCATGGCGCGAAACTTCAGTCGATCGCTTGGTGGGCGCTTGGCATGCTGAGCGCGAAATGTTGGGCGAAGCGATTTATCGTCCTGTTGGTTTCCAAGTCCCTTACTTAGATGGCTGGAATGCAGGTTGGAACAACAGCTTGGCCTTGATCTTTTGTTTAATGCTGGGCACTGCTGCGTTGCCTCATATCTTGGTGCGCTCTTACACCACGGCTACGCCTGTAGAGGCGGAACGATCGATCGTGTGGGCCTTGGCGTTTATTGTGATTGTGTATTTGTGCGCTTCATCGTTGGCGGTGCTGCTAAAGTCATTTGTGCTGACCGAGTTGGTCGGTTCGCACCTCGATCAATTGCCAGACTGGGCTGATCGTTTGAAGCTGCGTAAGCTGGCGCTGTTGAGTATTCAGGACTACAACCAAGATGGCATTGTGCAGTTTGCCGATATCCGTTTGTTCAGTGATTACTTGGTTTTGGGCGTGCCTGAGATCACACACATCTCGTCGGTGTTCACAGGGTTGTTGGCAGCTGGCGCATTGGCTGCGGCGCTGTCGACCGCCGATGGTTTGTTACTCACCATCTCCAACGCCTTGGCGCAAGACTTGTATTTCCAAACAGCCGAGCCCAACGCGCCGCCACTGCGACGCGTCATGCTGTCCAAAATTTTGTTGATGGTGGTGGCATTGCTAGCGGCTTGGTTTGCCACAAATCGCCCGGTGAGCATTTTGTTTTGGGTGACTTGCGCGTTTTCTTTAGCGGCGTCGACGTTCTTCCCAGTCTTGCTGTTGGGTATTTATTGGCGTGGCATGAACCGCGTTGGGGCGTTGATGGCCATGGTTTCTGGCTTGGCCATCAGCGCTTACTACATTGCGGCCAACCATCCTTGGGTGCAAATGCGCTTGCATTTGCACGCGTCTGAGACCTTATGGTTAGGGCTAGACCCCGTTTGCGCGGGCGTTTTTGGCGTGCCTGTGGGCTTGTTGTTTGGGTTTATGGGCAGCAAGCTGCCGCAATCGGCTAAAAATTGACTATAATCATGGGCTTTTCCCTTGCTGCCAGCGTCAGACGCCGCAGGCAGCTTCATATCCACAAGGAGTGTCCATGCGTCATTACGAAATCATTTTGTTGATCCATCCGGATCAAAGCGAACAAGTTCCAGCCATG
>Ga0213920_1000280_pt1 | contig 46354 bp, 23 predicted proteins | sample McNCre1117MG_FD_161054 | JGI IMG/M metagenome (GOLD analysis project Ga0213920, IMG submission 161054) | Freshwater microbial communities from McNutts Creek, Athens, Georgia, United States - 11-17 MG | ecosystem: Environmental > Aquatic > Freshwater > Creek | place: USA: Georgia | collected...
GCATCTTTGAAAAAGACGCAGCCTTGAGCCGTCGTTTCCAAAAGGTCGATGTGGTCGAGCCCACCGTGTCAGAAACCGTGGACATCCTCAAAGGTCTCAAGTCGCGCTTTGAAGAGCACCACAACGTTAAGTACGCCGTGGCCGCGCTGCAAGCTGCGGCCGAGCTGAGCGCCAAGTACATCAACGACCGCCACTTGCCCGACAAGGCGATTGACGTGATTGACGAAGCCGGTGCGGCACAACGCATCTTGGTGGCATCTAAGCGCAAGAAAACGATTGGCAAGGCCGAGATTGAAGACATCGTGGCCAAGATTGCACGCATTCCCCCCGCCAACGTGTCCAACGACGATCGCAGCAAGCTGCAAACCATCGAACGCGATTTGAAGAGCGTGGTGTTCGGCCAAGACAAAGCCCTCGAGGTGCTGGCGTCTGCCGTGAAGATGGCTCGCTCTGGTTTGGGCAAGGCCGACAAGCCAATTGGCGCGTTCTTGTTCAGCGGCCCCACGGGCGTGGGCAAGACCGAAGCGGCCAAGCAGTTGGCCTACATCATGGGCATTGACCTGATTCGCTTTGACATGTCTGAGTACATGGAGCGCCACGCCGTGAGTCGCCTGATTGGCGCGCCTCCTGGCTATGTGGGTTTTGACCAAGGCGGCTTGCTGACCGAGGCTGTGACCAAGAAGCCGCATTGTGTGCTGTTGCTCGACGAAATTGAAAAAGCCCACCCAGACATCTTCAACGTGCTGTTGCAGGTGATGGACCACGGCACGTTGACCGACAACAACGGCCGTAAGGCGGACTTCCGCAACGTCATCCTCATCATGACGACCAACGCGGGCGCTGAGACCATGAACAAGGCCACCATTGGCTTTACCAACCCACGTGCGGCGGGCGATGAAATGGGCGACATCAAGCGCTTGTTCACGCCAGAGTTCCGCAACCGTTTGGACGCCATCGTGGGCTTCAAGGCTTTGGACGAAAACGTCATCATGCGCGTGGTCGACAAGTTCTTGCTGCAACTCGAAGGCCAGTTGGCCGAGAAGAAAGTCGACGTCACCTTCAGCGACACGCTGCGCAAGCACTTGGCCAAGAAGGGCTTTGACCCGCTCATGGGCGCACGCCCGATGCAGCGCCTCATCCAAGACACGATTCGCAAGGCCTTGGCCGACGAGTTGCTGTTTGGTCGCCTCACCGACGGTGGCCGCTTGAGCGTGGACATTGACGACAAAGAAGAAGTGCTGCTCGACATCACGCCTTTGCCTAAGAAAGAAAAGGCCGCGAAGGGCGAGCACTCGGCTTCTGAGGAGCCAGCGGCGAGCTAAGCCCTCTGCGGTTTAGCGCTTGCGCCCGCCCAAGATGCTGCCCATCACGCCACGCACAATCTCGCGGCCTACGGCGGAGCCGATGTTGCGCACGGCAGACTTGACCATGACTTGTGCCAAGCCTTGGTGTTGACCGCCGCGTGGGCCTGTGGAGCCGAACAGGGCTTCGCCCAAGCCAGACAAAACTTGGTCGGTCACCGACGGCTGTGCTGGGGCTTGGGCTTGGCCTGCGGGGGCAGATAGGGTTCCAGCCGTTGCCGGCGAACCAGCTGCAGCAGGCGCGGCTCCCTTGAGTCGCTCGTAAGCCGATTCACGATCCAAGGTTTGCTCATACACCCCCGCCACCAGTGAGTTGGCCAGCAAGGCTTGGCGCTGTTCAGGGGTGATGGGGCCGAGTTGGCTGCCAGGCAGCACCACATAGACCTGCTCAGTCTCAGATGGGCGGCCTTTGGCATCGAGCAAGCTGATTAAGGCTTCGCCCACGCCCAGCTCGGTGATGGCTTTTTCAATGTCGAGGCCTGCTTTGCCGCGCATGGTTTGCGCCGTGGCTTTGACCGCTTTTTGGTCGCGTGGGGTGAAGGCTCGCAAAGCGTGTTGCACACGGTTGCCCAACTGGCCCAGCACGGTTTCGGGCACGTCCAGCGGGTTTTGGGTGACAAAGTACACGCCCACACCCTTGGAGCGAATGAGGCGAACCATTTGTTCGATGCGCTCCAGCAGCACTTTGGGTGCTTCGTTGAACAGCAAATGCGCTTCGTCAAAGAAAAACACCATTTTTGGTTTCTCAACGTCGCCAATCTCTGGCAGTTGTTCAAACATTTCTGAAAGCATCCACAGCAAGAACGTGCCGTACAGACGCGGTGCGTTCATCAGCTTATCTGCGGCCAAGAGGTTGATCACGCCCATGCCGCGTGAGTCGGTTTGCATGAAGTCCTGAATGTTGAGCATAGGCTCGCCAAAGAACACATCGCCGCCTTGGGCTTCGATCTCTAGCAAGGCACGCTGAATCGCGCCAATGCTGGCGGCGCTGACGTTGCCGTACGCGGTAGTGAACTCGCGCGCGTGTTCGCCCACGTGTTGCAGCATGGTGCGCAGGTCTTTGAGGTCGAGCAGCAGCAAGCCTTGGTCGTCTGCAATCTTGAAGACCATGTTGAGCACGCCAGCTTGTGTGTCGTTCAGGTTGAGCATGCGGCCCAGCAAGAGTGGGCCCATGTCAGTGATGGTGGCGCGCACGGGGTGGCCCGACTTGCCAAACACGTCCCACAGCGTGGTGGGGCAGCCGATGGGCTCAGGGGTGGGCAGGCCACGTTCTTGGATGGATGCAGCGAGCTTCGGGGGAATCTTGCCAGGTTGGCTGATGCCGGCCAAATCCCCTTTGACGTCGGCCATGAACACAGGCACACCGATTTTGGAGAACCCTTCGGCTAGTGTTTGCAGCGTGACGGTTTTGCCAGTGCCCGTGGCACCGGTGATGAGGCCGTGCCGGTTGGCCAAGGCTGGCAACATGTGGCATTCAGTCGTATTGCGGCGTGCAATCAGCATCGGTTCGGCCATCGAAAGTTCTCCATCACTTGAAAAGTAAAATAACCAGATAAGGTTAATTCAATTCATGAGGATTTCTGATGGCTGGCCACAGTAAATGGGCAAATATTCAACACCGCAAAGGGCGTCAAGACGAAAAGCGCGGCAAGATTTGGACACGCATCACGCGTGAAATCATTGTGTCTGCCCGCTTGGGCGGTGGCTACCTGAGCCTGAACCCCCGTTTGCGTTTGGCCATTGAAAAAGCCAAGGCCGCCAACATGCCGGCCGACAACATCAAACGCAACGTCGACAAAGCCACAGGCAACCTCGATGGTGTGGTGTACGACGAGATTCGCTACGAAGGCTACGGTGTGGGCGGTGCGGCCATCATCGTGGACACCATGACCGACAACCGCGTGCGCACCGTGGCTGAAGTGCGTTTTGCCTTCAGCAAAAACGGCGGCAACATGGGCACTGAGGGTTCTGTGGCATTTCAATTCAAGCATTGCGGCCAACTGGTGTTTGCACCGGGCAGCAACGAAGACCAAATCATGGAAATTGCGCTCGAAGCGGGCGCGGACGATGTGATCACCGATGACGATGGCGCGATTGAAGTGCTGACGCCACCTGCCAGCTTTGAGGCTGTCAAAAACGCTTTGGAAGCTGTGGGCCTCAAGCCCGAAGTGGCCGAAGTGACTTACCGTGCAGACAACACCATCGAGCTCGAGGGTGATGACGCTGTGAAGATGCAAAAAATATTGGACGCGCTAGAAGACCTTGACGATGTGCAAGAGGTCTATCACAACGCAGCACTATGAACGTACTAGTCATTGGCGGCGGTGGCCGCGAGCACGCGTTGGCGTGGAAGATTGCCCAATCCAACAAGGTGCAAAAAGTGTTTGTGGCCCCCGGCAACGGCGGTACCGCACGCGACAAGCGCTTGGACAACATCGACATCACCGATGTCAAAGCGCTGCGTGAATTTGCACAAGGCAACGGCATTGAGCTGACCGTGGTCGGGCCTGAGACGCCATTGGCAGCGGGTGTGGTGGACGAGTTCCGCGCCCACGGCCTGCGTATTTTTGGCCCCACCAAAGCAGCGGCGCAGCTGGAAAGCTCGAAGGCTTTCAGCAAAGCGTTCATGAAGCGCCACCACATTCCCACGGCGGAATACGAAAGCTTCACCGACGCACAAGCCGCACACGATTACGTGAACGCCAAAGGCGCACCGATTGTGGTGAAGGCTGATGGTTTGGCCGCAGGCAAGGGCGTGGTGGTGGCGATGACGGCCACCGAGGCGCACGAAGCGATTGACTTCATGTTGCTCGACAACAAGTTGGGTGTGAGCCACAACGAAGGCGGCGCGCGCGTGGTCATCGAAGAGTTTTTGCAAGGCGAAGAGGCCAGCTTCATCGTCATGTGCGATGGCAAAACCGTGTTGCCTTTGGCCACCAGCCAAGACCACAAGCGCTTGCTGGATGCCGACGAAGGCCCTAACACGGGCGGCATGGGCGCGTATTCGCCAGCCCCCGTGGTCACGCCTGAGGTACACGCCCGCGCCATGCGCGAAATCATTTTGCCCACCATCAAGGGCATGGAAAAAGACGGCATCCCGTTCACCGGTTTTTTGTACGCAGGTTTGATGATTGACCCACAAGGCCAAGTCAAAACGCTTGAATTCAACTGCCGCATGGGCGACCCCGAAACCCAACCCATCATGGCGCGCCTGAAAACCGATTTGGTCGATGTGCTGATGGCCGCGACGGCCACCCACGCCGAAACCCGCTTTGACGACTTTGAGCTGGAGTGGGACCGCCGCACCGCCATTGGCGTGGTGTTGGCCGCACACGGCTACCCCATGAGCCCCCGCAAGGGCGACGCCATCACTGGCTTGCCGCAAGATACTGACGATGTGGTGGTGTTTCACGCTGGCACGCACATGCAAGACGGCCAAGTGGTCACCAGCGGGGGCCGCGTGTTGTGCGTGACGGCTTTGGGCGGCACTTTGAAGCTGGCACAACAGCAGGCGTACGACACGATCAAGGGCATTCACTTTGATGGCGTGCAGTACCGCAGCGACATTGGCTACCGCGCGATGGCGCGCTGAGTTGCAGAAATGACCGAATTCACCAAACCCATGCCCGTGCAATGCAAGCCTCAAGCGTGGGCCGCTTGGTTGGTCAAGTTGATGGGTTGGAAGATTGAGTTTGATGGGCTACCCACCAAACAAGGCGTGCTCATTGGCTACCCGCACACCAGCAACTGGGACTTCATCACCATGATGCCGGTCAAGTGGGCCGCGGGTCTACCGATTCAATTCTTCGCCAAAGAAAGCCTCTTTCGCATTCCGCTGTTTGGCCGCTGGATTCGCTTCATTGGTGCTGTGCCGATTGACCGCTCATCCCCCAAAGGGGTGGTGGGCGAGATGGTGGACTCTTTGAAGCGCCACAAGCAAAACGACGAAATTCTCTGGATTGGTTTGTCGCCCGAAGGCACCCGCAAGCTCACCGACGGATGGCGCAGCGGCTTTTACCAGCTGGCTTTGGGCGCGGATGTGCCGTTGCTCATGCTCCACATTGATTACGGTAAGAAACTAGCTAAAGTGACCGACTTCATGCGTTTGACAGGTGACGTGCAAGCTGACTACGCGCACATCGCCAAGGTGTACGAAGGTGTGCAAGGCTTTCATGTGAACCAAGCCGCGCCCATTCGTCCGTTGCCTCCGCGCACCCCTTTGAATTAAGCACATGATGACCACACAAATCCACGAACACGTTGTCGCCGCCGCGCGCGACTACCTCATTGGCCTGCAAAGCCGCATCACCAGTGCGATTGAAGCCAAAGACGGCCAAGCCAAGTTCTTGGTGGACAAATGGGAAAAAGGCCCAGGCGAGCAGTTGCAAGGCAACGGCATCACCCAAATCTTAGAAAACGGCCCCGTGTTTGAGCGGGCAGGCTGTGGCTTTTCGCATGTGCGTGGCCCCAAGTTGCCGCCTTCAGCCACGCAACACCGCCCAGAGTTGGCTGGCGCACCGTTTGAAGCCATGGGTGTGTCTTTGGTTTTTCACCCGCGCAACCCCTATGTGCCCACCGTGCACATGAACGTGCGCATGATTACAGCCACGCCCGCCAACGGCAAAACCGTGGCTTGGTTTGGCGGCGGTATGGACCTGACGCCTTACTACGGCTACGCCGAAGACGCCAAGCATTTCCATCAGGTCTGCCACGACGCGCTGCAACCCTTTGGCGACGACTTGTACCCACGCTTTAAAACTTGGTGCGACGCGTACTTCTGCAACAAGCACCGCAACGAACAGCGCGGCATTGGCGGCATCTTCTTTGATGACTTCTCTGAGCTTGGCTTTGAGCGCAGTTTTGACATGCTCCAAAGCGTGGGCGATGCTTTCTTGGATTCGTATTTGCCCATCGTGGACCGCCGCATGAACACGCCGTATGGCGAGCGCGAGCGCAACCACCAGCTGTATCGCCGTGGCCGCTATGTGGAGTTCAACCTCGTGTGGGACCGTGGCACGCACTTTGGCTTACAGTCGGGCGGGCGCACTGAGTCGATTCTGCTGTCCATGCCACCGTTGGTGAGCTGGTCGTACCAGCACCAGCCCGAAGCGGGCACACCAGAACATGCCTTGTTGCATGACTTCTTGGTGCCGCGTGATTGGTTGAAGTGAATCGCTTTCCATGAACCACGCCAAGCGCCTAGGCATCTTTGGTGGTTCGTTTGACCCGCCGCACACCGCGCACCTTGCGCTGGCCAAGCACGCGATTGAGCAGTTCCACTTGCACGAGCTGCGCATCATCCCCACGGGTGACGCATGGCACAAAGCCCGAACGCTCACACCATCGCCACACCGACTGGCCATGACACGTTTGGCTTTTGCCGATGTGCCGCAAACATTGGTGGACCCGCGTGAGATCGACCGCGAAGGCGCGACCTACACCTTTGACACGCTGCAAGAGCTCAAAGCCGAGCAGCCAGAGGCCGATTTGTATTTGTTCATTGGCGCAGACCAAGCGAATGCCTTCAAAACTTGGCATCGTTGGCAAGAAATTTTGGGCCTCGCCACCGTGGTGGTGGCCGATCGACCCATCGAGGGGCAGGGCGGCATGGCCAGTCAGTGGCACAATGCGGTATCCCCCGACGTACAACGCTTGGACATGCCAAGCCTGAATGTGAGTGCCACCGAGATTCGTGCGCACGTTGCTATTGGCACACAGGCAGACCCCAAACTGCACGCGTGGTTGCCTGCTGCTGTGCAGCACTACATTGAAAAACACAGCCTTTACCGATAAATCAGATGACCGAAACCTCCGCCAAAAAAGATGTCCAAAAATTGCAACGCACCGTCGTGGATGCGTTGGAGGACGTCAAAGCCCAAGACCTCGTGGTGTTTGACACCGAGCACTTGTCCTCGCTGTTTGAGCGCGTCATCGTGGCGTCGGGTACGTCTAACCGTCAAACCAAGGCTTTGGCCTCTAGCGTGCGCGACAAAGTGCGCGAAGCCGGTTTTGGCAAGCCTCGCATCGAAGGCGAAGACAACGGCGAATGGATCATCGTGGATTGCGGCGCTGTGGTGGTGCACATCATGCAGCCCACCATCCGTGGTTACTACAACCTCGAAGAAATCTGGGGCGAGAAGCCTGTGCGCTTGAAGTTTGGTGCGCCCAAGCCTGCCAAAGCGTCTGAGTCTTACAAAGAAGCGCCCGCTAAGAAATCGGCTAGCAAAAAGCCTGCAGCTAAGAAAACTGTCGAGCGTACGGGTTCAGCCAAGCCTGCGACGCGTAGCACTTCTACACGCGGCCCTGCCAAAGCAGCGCCTGCTAAAACTGCAGCGAAGAGTGCACCGGCCAAAACAACAGCCGCTAAAAAGCCAGCAGCATCCGCCAAGTTGCCTATCGTCAAGGTGGCACTCAAGGGGGCAAAGTCTGCTTCCAAGTCTGCTGCACGTACAGCGACAACCACGGCAGGCAAGCCCGCAGCAAAAACTGCGGCCAAACGCCCAGCCGCTAAAAAGACTACCGCCCGCAAAGCATGAAGCTGTGGGTCGTCGCAGTCGGCCAACGCGTGCCCGACTGGGCGCAAACCGCTTGGGACGATTACGCCAAGCGGTTTCCGTCTGAGCTGAAGGTTGAGCTCAAGGCTGTCAAAACCGAGCCACGCAGCTCTAAAACCCTAGACACCATCTACGCCGCCGAGCGCGAGCGCATCGAAGCCGCCATTCCGCGCGGCTGCCGCATCGTGGCTTTGGACGAACGCGGCACGAACCTCACCACGGTTGCCTTGGCCGCCAAGCTTAAGCATTGGCAGCTCGAAGCCGATGATGTGGCCTTGGTCATTGGCGGGCCGGATGGCTTGTGTCCAGAGTTCAAAAAACAAGCGCACGAGCGCATTCGCATTTCAGACCTGACCCTGCCCCACGCCATGGTGCGCGTGCTGTTGGTGGAACAGCTCTACCGTGCGTGGTCGATCAATGCCAACCATCCTTATCACCGCGAGTGACGCATGTCCGATTCCAAGTTTGTTTACCTCGCGTCCCAAAGCCCACGCCGCCGCCAACTGTTAGAGCAGCTGGGCATTCGCTACGAGTTGCTGCTGGCGGACGAGCATGAAGATGCCGAAGCGCTAGAAGTGGTGCTGCCCAATGAGGCCCCACGCACCTATGTGCAACGCGTGACCTTGCTCAAGCTCGAAGCCGCACTGAATCGTATGAAGCGCCGTGGCTTGCCGCTGGCGCCCGTGCTGTGCAGCGACACCACCGTGGCCTTGGGTCAAACCATTTTGGGCAAACCTGATGACGCCAAACATGCTGCAAAAATCCTTGGCGCTTTGAGCTGCCAAACCCACCGAGTGTTGACCTCGGTGGCGATGGGTACTTTGTCTAAATCAGGCAAGCTGCTCAAAACCGAGCAGGCTCTTAGTGTGTCCAACGTGCGCTTTGCACAGCTGACGCGCACACAAATTCAAAGCTATGTGGCCAGTGGCGAGCCCATGGGCAAAGCCGGTGCCTATGCGGTGCAGGGCAGGGCGGCGGCGTACATCGAGCACATCAGCGGCAGCTACTCTGGCATCATGGGGTTGCCGATGTTTGAAACCGCGCAGCTGTTGCGCGCGTTTGGATTCAAGGTTTAAGCCGGATTTGCACATGCAACAAGACATCCTCATCAACTGGTCGCCTCAAGAAACCCGTGTGGCCATTGTGGAAACGGGCGCGGTGCAAGAGTTGCACGTTGAGCGCACGTTGGAGCGTGGCTTGGTGGGCAATGTGTATTTGGGCAAAGTGGCGCGCGTGTTGCCGGGCATGCAATCGGCGTTCATTGACATTGGCCTAGAGCGTGCCGCGTTTTTGCATGTGGCCGACTTGATGAGCAGCGTGGCGGCCCGTCACGCCGACGATAAGGGTGAGCCAGCACCTGTGGTGCCCATTGAAAAACAAGTGTTTGAAGGTCAGTCACTGTTGGTGCAAGTCATCAAAGATCCGATTGGCACCAAGGGCGCGCGTTTGTCGTCGCAAATCAGCATTGCGGGCCGCTTGCTGGTGTTCTTACCGCAAGACCAACACATTGGCGTGTCGCAAAAAATCCCGTTTGAGCAGCGCGAGGCTTTGCGCCAACGCCTGCAAGGCTTGGCCGAAGCCGCGGCTGCCGATGGGAAAACTGGTGGCTTCATCTTGCGCACCAATGGCGAAGACGCCAGCGATGCCGAACTGAGCGAAGACATCACCTACTTGCGCAAAACCTGGGCGCGCATCAAAGAAGCTTCCACCCGGTTGCCCCCCAAATCACTGTTGCACCAAGACCTGAGCCTGCTGCAACGCGTGCTGCGCGATTTGGTGAGCGAGACCACACAAACCATCCGCATCGACTCGGCTGAGCAGTTCAAAAAACTGCAAACCTTCGGTCAAGAGTTCATGCCCAGTGCGGTGGACAAGTTGCAGTTGTACAAAGGCGAGCGCCCGATTTTTGACCTCTTCAACATCGACGAAGAAGTGGGCAAGGCTCTAGGCCGTCGTGTGGAGCTGAAGTCTGGCGGCTACCTCATCGTGGACCAAACCGAGGCCCTCACCACGGTGGACGTGAACACCGGTGGCTTTGTGGGCGCACGTAACTTTGACGAAACGATTTTCAAGACCAACCTAGAAGCGGCGGGCGCCATTGCCCGCCAACTGCGCTTGCGCAACCTAGGGGGCATCGTGATTGCCGACTTCATCGACATGACGCGCGAAGACCACCGCGAGGCCGTGTTGGCCGAGTTCCGCAAGCAGCTGGCCCGCGACCGTGTGAAGACGATGGTAAGCGGCTATTCGGCTTTGGGCTTGGTGGAGATGACCCGCAAGCGCACCCGCGAATCGCTGGCCCATATGTTGTGCGAGCCATGCCCTGTGTGTGACGGCAAAGGTAGTGTGAAAACCGCGCGCACGGTAACGTATGACATCTTGCGCGAGATCTTGCGCGAAGCCCGTCAGTTCAACCCACGTGAGTTCCGTGTGATTGCGTCGCCTGATGTGATTGATGTGTTGCTAGACGAAGAAAGCCAGCATTTGGCGGGGTTGAGCGACTTCATTGGTAAGCCTATTTCTCTGCAGGCTGAAGGTGCGATGTCTCAAGAGCAGTACGACATTGTTTTGTTATGAATATGAACGCATCCCTTTCTATTTTAGTTTTCACGCGTGATTTGGATCGTTATTCGGTCAGCATGCTGCAAGAGCTTGAACGCATGGGTCATCGCGTCCATGTGCTGATTGAGCCTCAATCAGGGCCGCATTCACGAGATTGGTCTAAGGACATTTCCATCGTGGAGCAGGTCAAGTTGAATGGGCGCTTTGATAAGCATGCCGCGCAAAGGTATGCCGACAATGTCCATCAATACGCCGCAGATGTCTGCCTTTGCTACACCAGTCGTGCGTTATCAGTTGCACTGACAGCGCGCAGACGCCATGCGTTGAAAGTACCCGTTGTGGGAACGCGTGGCGCCATTGGTGGGGTCAGCGCGTTTTATTTGCAGGATTGGTTTGCTTATCTGTCGCCCAGTTTGGATGCGGTGGCTTGCATGTCGCAGGCCATCGCCAATAAGCTCACACAAGAGGCGCGTCGTTTTTATCCCAGCCATCCTGGGTATTTCCAAGCAATTTATCCTGGGTATGGACAGCTCATGGGGACGCATGAAGCCCCAGTTGCGCGTCATCGGTCTGCTGATGAAAAAGTTCGGTTGCTGTGTGTGGCCAATGACCGACCTATCAAAGGCTTGGCTGTCTTGTTAGACGCGGTTGAAACCCATCTTCAATTTGCTAATTGGCAGTTGGACATCGTGGGGCAGTGTGGTGATGCCATTCGAAATCGCATCCAGGCGTCAGCAAAGCTTTCAGCGCATGTGACTGCGCATGGATTTCGTTCGGATGTGCCTGATTTTTTCAGGGCTGCACACATCTATATCCAACCCACGTTGCAGCCGGGCGAGGGCATTGGTAATTCGATGGCTGAAGCCATGTCTTTTGGCGTGCCCGTGATCACCAGCAATGTGGGCGGCGGCATTGAGCTGACGACCCATGAGAAAACAGGCCTGCATTTTCAAGTCGGTGACCCACAGGCGCTAGCCCAGTCGATACAGCGGCTGATTGATGATCCGATGTTGTGCGATGCCTTGGGGTTGGCCGCTGCTGATACTTTGCAAACACGCTTCAGTTTGCGGCAAGAAGCCTCTGAATTTCTAGCGCTTTTCAATGCCTTAATTAAGAAGCGTTATCCCCAATAAGTCCATTGTCTGTTGACTTATAAAGCTGGGCATACATACCGCCAGCAGCCAACAGCTGTTGGTGAGTTCCCGTTTCCACAACGCTGCCAGTCTGCATAACCACAATCAGGTCAGCATGCTCGATGGTGGACAGGCGGTGGGCAATGACCAACGAGGTGCGACCTTGCATGAGCACATGCAGCGCGTCTTTCACCGCTTGCTCAGAGGTCGTGTCCAAGGCTGATGTGGCTTCATCCAAGATGAGGATAGGCGCATCTTTGTAAATAGCCCGAGCAATGGCCAAGCGTTGGCGCTGTCCTCCTGAGAGTTGGGTGGCGTTGTGTCCCACCAGTGTGTTTTCTTGGTGTGGCAGGCCACGTACAAAATCGACCAAGTTAGCTGCTTCGAGAGCCTTCCACACACGGGCTTTGTCGGGGATTTCGCCCAAAGCGATGTTTTGCGCCACGGTGTCGTTGAACATGACCACATCTTGGCTTACATAGGCCATCTGTTTGCGCAAACTGGCCAGTGACCAGTCTTTGAGCGGCACACCATCTAGGCGTACTTGGCCCGTGCTGGGCTCTAGGAAACGAGGCAGAAGGTTGGCCAAGGTGGTTTTGCCCGAGCCCGAGGGACCAACCAGCGCCACGGTTTGGCCGCGTTGGATGGTCAGGCTCACCCCGTTGAGGGCTGGTGATGTGGCAGACGGGTATTGCAGCGTGACGTGATCGAAGCAAATCTCTCCCTTGGCTTGCTCGCTGGTGTGTGTGCCTTGGGTTTCGTCGGGTGCGAGGTCAAGCAGGTTCAGGCCGCGTTCTAACGAGGTGACACCGCGTGTGAGCGTACCTGCCACTTCAGATAAGTGCTTGATGGGAGAAATCAGCATCAGCATGCCGGTGATAAAGGCGGCAAAGCTGCCGACTGTCACGGTCTGGCTGACGCTATCGCCCGTGCTTTGGTAAAGCGCCACCATGATGACCGCTGACAAAGCCAAAGCCGCCAGCATCTGAATGAGGGGGGTCATGACCGAGTTGGCAATGACCGCTTTGAGCGCCAGTTGACGAAGCTTTTGGTTAGAGCCCGCGAACTTATGGGTTTGACTGGTCTGCGCGTTGTGCAAGCGCACCATGCGGTAGGCCAGCACGTTTTCTTCCACCACGTAAGCCAGTTCGTCTGTCGCGTCTTGGCTGGCACGTGTCACGTTGTCAAGGCGGCGTGATAGGTTTTTCACCACCCAGGCAATAGGCGGGAAGATGGCAAACACAATGAGCGTGAGCTTCCAGTTCAGCACTAGCAAATAGCCAAGCAAAGCGAGGAGGGTGACCAAATCTTTGGCAAACGCCAGCATGGTGGACACCAGCAAGCTAGACCCGTTGTTGACTTCGTACACCATGGTGTTGGTGAGGCCACTGGTGTGTTTGTCGGCAAACAACTGTGGGTTGGCGCGCAAGAGCTTTTCAAACAAGCGTTGGCGCAGTCGCTCCATGGAATAGTTGGTCACGCGTGCCAAGCAATAAGCGGCCACAAAGCCTGCAAATCCACGGACACCGAATAACAGAAGCAAGACCACGGGGATCATCCACAAGTCCAGCGTGCCGCGGTCAAAGCCGCTGTCGAGCAACGGCTTCATCATGGCTGGGATGGCCGGTTCGGTGGCTGCACCCACAAATATGCCCACGATGCCCAAGGCCAAAGCACCCGGGTGGCCAGAGAACCAAGGGGCCACGCGTTTGAGCCTTTGAAGCAAAGAATCAGACGGTGTCGATGGCGAGGTGGTGGTCATAAAGTTTGAGAGTAGCAAGAAACGCAATACAAGGCATTATCGCCACTCGTTCGCCACTAAAATCAGCGGATTCATTTGGCTACCCCTCACACCATGACACGTCACTTTTTACGCTTCGCTCTTGGGCTTTTGACCGCTGGCTTATTGGCTTTGCCAACGTGGGCTCAGTTCCGAGTGGAAGTGTCTGGCGTGGGCTTGACCCAGGTGCCTATTGCCTTCGCACCTTTGCGTGGTGAAGAAACTTCGCCTCAGAAGATTTCAGCCATCGTGCAGGCCGACCTTGAGCGCAGCGGCCAGTTCCGTGGCGTGACAGCGGGCGTGGTGACTGACGAAACTCAGCGCCCGGACATCAGTGCCATGCGCCAAAAAGGCGCCGATGCTTTGCTGACAGGCAGCATCAGCCGCATGGCCGATGGCCGTTATGACGTGCGCATCCGTTTGTGGGATGTGGTGCGCGGCCAAGACCTGGGGGCCATGAGCTACGTGGTGGTGACTGGCGATTTGCGCTTGGCGTCACACAAAATTTCAGACTTTGTGTATGAAAAACTCACGGGCGACAAGGGCGTGTTCTCTACGCGCATCGCCTATGTGACCAAGGCGGGTGCCCGTTACAACCTGTGGGTGGCTGATTCGGACGGCGAAAACGCTCAATCTGCCTTGGCCAGCCCCGAACCCATCATTTCGCCCAGTTGGTCGCCCACCGGCACTCAGTTGGCCTATGTGTCGTTTGAGTCTCGCAAGCCCGTGGTGTACATCCACGATGTGTCCACCGGCAAGCGCCGCGTGATTGCCAACTTCCGTGGCTCCAACAGCGCGCCAAGCTGGTCGCCTGATGGCCGTACCCTGGCCGTGACCTTGAGTCGCGACGGTGGCTCTCAGTTGTTTTTGATTGATGCCGCTGGCGGTGAACCCCGCCGCTTGACCCAATCTGCCGCGATCGATACCGAGCCCGTTTTCTCGCCTGATGGATCAGCCATTTACTTTGTCAGCGACCGTGGCGGTGCACCTCAGATCTACCGCATGCCCGCTTCGGGTGGTCCCGCCAACCGCGTGACTTTCAATGGTACGTACAACATTTCGCCTTCCATCAGCCCTGATGGTCGTTGGTTGACGTACATCTCTCGCATTGGCGGTGCATTCAAGCTCCATGTGATGGACATTGCCAGCGGTAATGTGGCGGCCATCACCGACAGCAACCGCGACGAGCGCCCCAGCTTTGCCCCCAATAGCCGTTTGATCGTGTACGCAACCATCCAAGATGGTCGTGAAGCCTTGATGACCACCACTTTGGACGGCCGCATCAAAGCGCGTTTGTCTGGCCAAGGTGGCGATTTGCGTGAGCCCAACTGGGGCCCATTCAGCAAAGCCTTGCCTTGATTCTTTTCTCTTTTTTGAGCCCACTTCTATGAAAAAACTTCTCTTACTCTTGTCCATCGTTGCCGTGCTGTCTGGCTGTGCTTCTGGCGTCAAGCTCGATGATGTGCAGGTAGATGACCGCTCCGGCGGCGCCACAGGCCAAAGCGGCGTCAATGGTTTGAACTCTCGCAACCTCGGCGCCATGCAAGGCATCAAGACAGGACCTGTGGGCGTCGATCACATCATTTACTTTGACCTCGACAGCTACACCGTCAAAGGTGAGTACCAAAGTGTGCTCGAAGCGCATTCACGCTACTTGCGCGCTGACCGTAACCGCCGTGTGAACCTTGAAGGCCACACCGACGAGCGCGGTGGCAGCGAATACAACTTGGCTTTGGGGCAAAAGCGTTCCGACGCCGTTCGTCGTGCATTGAGCGCCTTGGGCGTGCCTGAAGGCCAAATGGAATCGGTCAGCTTTGGCAAAGAAAAACCAGTGGCCCAAGGCTCTGACGAATCTGCCTATTCACAAAACCGCCGTGCGGCATTGAACTACCAATGAAACTGAACACTTCTTTTTCTCTTCGCGCTGTGGCTTTGGCGGCGGGTGTGCTGTTGAGCCTCAATGCGACTGCGGCGCTGTTTGAAGATACAGATGCACGCCGTGCCATTTTGGAGTTGCGTGAACGTGTGGAGCGCCAAGGCGAGGAAATTCAAAACTTCCAACGCAGCTTGCTTGAGCAGCAAAACCAGTTTGAAGCCTTGCGCGAAGAAACCGCACGCCTGCGCGGTGAAAAAGAAGAACTCACGCAAGAACTGCGTCGCGCCCAAGAGCTGTCTCAGGGCGTGGACGACCGTTTGAAGAAGTTTGAGCCCACCAAAGTCAAGGTGGACGGTGTGGAGTTTGTAGCGGACCCCGCAGAAACCAAAGCCTACGAAGACGCCTTGGCCATCTTCCGTAAGGGTGAGTTTGGTCTAGCCAGTGCTGCGTTTAATGATTTCATCAAACGCAATCCTAAGAGCGGTTATGTGGTGCCTTCGCTGTTTTGGTTGGGCAACGCCCAGTACGCCAATCGCAGTTACACCAATGCCATCACCAACTTCAACACCTTGCTCAGCAAAGCTCCCAACCACATGCGAGCGGCTGACTCAATGTTGTCCGTGGCCAATTGCCAATTGGAGTTGAAGGACCTCAAGGCGGCTCGTAAAACCTTGGGCGATGTGGTGAAAACCTACCCACACACTGAGGCCGCCGCTGCTGCCACAGAGCGTTTGGCGAAACTCAAGTGACCGAGCTCGCTGCGCTCACGCAAGAGGTCCTTTGGGCTTTTTTTTTAGCTGGTTTGCTCTTGGGTGTCATCACCCAACGCACCCACTTTTGCACCATGGGCGCTATCTCTGACGTGGTCAACATGGGCGACTGGACCCGTGTCAATCAATGGATTTGTGCCATTGGCGTGGCCATGTTGGGCTTTGCTGCACTGGTTGACTTAGGCCTCGTCAATCCCGCCAAAACCTTATACGCGAGCACCCGTTTGATGTGGCTTTCCACGCTGGTGGGCGGTTTTATGTTTGGCTATGGCATGGTCATCGCATCAGGCTGCGGCAACAAAACCTTGGTCCGCATAGGTGGCGGTAACCTCAAATCAGTTGTGGTGTTTGTGGTCATGGGCGTGAGTGCCTTTGCCACGCTCAAAGGCATCACCGCCGTGTTGCGCGCCACCACAGTGGACACCGTGTTTGTGGACATGCCCACGGGGGCCAATCTGAGCATCTTGGGTATTCCTGGTTTGGGCTACCTCTTAGGCGGTGCTTTGTTGCTATGGGCTTTGCGTCACAAAGACTCTTGGACCTTCGACAACTTGCTCGCTGGCTTCGGCGTGGGGGGCTTGGTAGTCGCCATGTGGTGGGTCAGTGGTCGTTTAGGCTTTGTTGCTGAACATCCGGAAACTTTGGATGCTGTGTATTTGGCTACCAATTCAGGCCGGATTGAAGCGCTGAACTTTGTGGCACCCGCTGCCTACACACTCGATTGGCTCATTTTTTACAGCGATGCTTCTAAAGTGCTGAGCGCAGGCATTGTCGCAGTGGCGGGCGTGTTGGTGGGTTCGGCCGCTTCAGCGCTGCAAACCAAAACCTTCCGCTGGGAAGGCTTTGCCAACCCGCGTGACTTAGGGCAGCACCTGCTAGGCAGTGTCTTGATGGGGGTTGGCGGCGTCACTGCCATGGGCTGCACCTTTGGTCAGGGCTTGAGCGGTATCTCTACGCTCAGCCTCAATTCGGTTGTGGCGTTGGCCGCCATCGTGCTAGGCGCAGTGGTGTCTTTGCGTCAACAAGCCGCTCGCTTAGAGCGCACTGCTTGCGAATGATAGATCGTCGCTTTGGTGGCCTTGACCGTCTGTATGGTGTGGACGGCGCAGCCCGCATCCGAGCCGCGCATGTGGTGGTCGTGGGCGTAGGCGGTGTGGGCTCTTGGACAGTTGAAGCTTTGGCGCGCAGTGGGGTGGGGCGCTTGACCCTGATAGACCTTGACAACGTGTCCGAATCCAACATCAACCGCCAAATTCATGCGCTTGATGACACCGTTGGCATGGCCAAAGTCGAAGCCATGCGACAGCGCATTACCCACATCAATCCCGAATGCGTGGTGACGTGCATTGAAGATTTCGTTGAGCCCAACAACTGGCCCAGCATCTTGAACGGGGCCGAGGTCGATGCTGTGATTGATGCCTGCGACCAAATCAAAGCCAAGACCGCCATGGCGGCATGGGCCATCAAACACAAAGTGTTGTTTATCACGGTGGGCGCTGCAGGCGGTAAACGCTTGGCGCACAAAGTAGAGATTGATGATCTCTCGAACACCAGTCACGATCCGCTGTTAGCCAAGCTGCGCTACAACCTGCGTCGTGAACACGGTGCCGCGCGTGATGGCAAAAAAATGGGGGTCGCCTGTGTGTTCAGCCGCGAGGCTGTGGCGCCGCCTGACGCAAGTTGTGATGTGCAAGGTGATGGCTCGTTGAACTGCAGTGGCTATGGTTCCGTGGTCAGTGTGACAGCCACGTTTGGGCAGTGCGCAGCGGGATGGGTGTTTGATCAAATTTCTTCACGCGCATTGCCAAAACACTAAAAAATGCGTTATACTTTTAGGCTTCGCAGGGTACAAAACAAACGTTAAATACGCTGCGTGATGGGACCATAGCTCAGTTGGTAGAGCAGCGGACTTTTAATCCGTTTGTCGTGGGTTCGACCCCCGCTGGTCCCACCAAAAACTTCAATGAAATCAAGCACTTAGAGTAATCTAAGTGCTTTTTTTCTGTCCGAGATTTGAGTACGCACCGACTACGCACTTTTTCTCCCTTTTTCTTGTCCTTTTCATACAGCCCAAGTAAGCTATCAGCTTGCTAAGTTAGCGTAAAACGCTGTATGACAGAGAAAAAAGACACTACGCACATTCTTGTCCCAAACACGCTAGTCGTCTTCGTACGACCTCGTAGCACTGTTTGGCAGTGTCGCTATCAAGTTGATGGGAAATGGCAGCGAGAGAGCACTAACGAGCGCAATTTAGACGATGCCAAGCGTGTCGCACACGACTTGCTCATAGAAGCGAACGTTCGCAAGAAGCTCAATGCTGCCCCAATTACTCGCACTTTCAAAGATATTGCGAGACAAGCAATCATCAGAATGGAGAAGCTCATTGCTGATGGTGATGGGAAATCAATGTACAAAGAGTACATCTCCATCATTGAAAACTACCTAATTAAGTTCTTTGGTAGCTACAAAATAGACAATATTACGCATCAACTACTTGAAGAATTTGATGCTTGGCGCATTCAAAAGATGAAGTCAGCGCCCAAGCACAGCACAGTTCTTAATCACAATGCCGCGCTCAATAGAGTGTTTGATGAAGGCATCTATCGTGGTTATATGTATGAAATAAATCGTCCCAAGTTAGTCGCTGTAGGTAAGAAAACTGAACGTAGACCAGCGTTTGATATGCCAGAAGTTACAGGTATGGGTTGGTCTTGTTTATCGCTACGCGCATTTTTTGAGGGATTTAGATTTTTCTAAGTCCTTTTTTATTTACTTGTTATTTTGTTGGAAATACGATTAATCTTATGTAAACTTAATAAAACACACAAAACCACCGAGGAGAGGCGGTGGTTTTCGATTTTTAGGCGGCTGTCGCGTGACCGGCCAAATAGTTGGCGTAGTTGTTGGTCAACTGATCGTAGGCGTTTGCAGCATCGCTAAACAGGTTTTGTTTTTGTAATAGCCAGCCATAATTGAACCAAGCCACATGCTTGCGCTCATCCTGACTGTGTTTGAGCCATTGGCGATAGAGTTCAATGGCTTCTTCGTAGCGTCCTGATGCTTCAAGCATATCGGCTGCTTGTGTCAGTTCACTGAGCGTGAAAGTGGTGAGCTTTGCGCCTGAGAGGTGTTGGTTAGATGACATGGAGTGCTCCTTTAAAACAATTTGCTTTAGCGATGCATAATCTATGCCAGCTGTAAATTGACACTTAGACTCACAAATATGAAAAGTTATAAGTTTTCGTTTTTTGTTCTCTTGGCGATTGCATCGTCCACTCAAGCGGCGGAACTCTCTACATTTGATGAGGTTCGAGCCAAGTACCAGTCTTACAAAGATCCGACCCGAATTTCCTATTTATTCAATCGTTGCGCGGGGTTACAGCTCAATGTCTCGGCCCTTTTAGAACGCAAAGGGCAAAAAAAAGGGGCAGAAGACTTCGCTGCCTTGGCTCAGCATTACATGGTTTTGTCAGAAGCCAATGAACGTGAAATTGATAAAAAACGAGGTCTCAAAAGCAAGGACACCATGAAAACGGTCAATCGCTCAGTCGCCAATGTCGCTGAAATTTACAGCAAGCGCATGAAGGATAACTATGCCAAGCGTCGGGATTACATCATCGGAGATACTCAACTTGAGTCAGAGTTGGCAGAATGCAACTTGCCCGATGCATTCAGGAAAAAAGCTTTAGGTGACTAATTTCTTTCACATCACGGAGACATCCATGCGCTTTACACCCTCCATCATCGCTATTTTGATGGTTTCTAGCGTCACAGCATGGGCTCAAGCCGTACCTGACGCTGGTTCTTTGATGCGCCAGACTGAACAAACATTTAAGTTCGATCAAGCGCAGCGCAGCGCGAGGCAGCGTCAATCTTTGCCGCCAGCCATGCTTTTTGACGACTCAACCGCTTTCACTGTTCAGCGGTTTAAATTCACCGGCAACAAAATTCTGTCATCTGAACAGCTACAGGTTGTTGTCTCTCCGTATGTGAACCGCGAGCTCAATCAGCATGACTTGCACCAACTCATCCATGCTGTCACTGAGGCATATCGGTCGACGGGTTGGATCGTCCAAGCCTACATCCCTCGCCAAAACTTGAAAAACGAAGAAATCGTGCTTCAAGTTATCGAAGGCGTGTCTCCCGCAAAACCTGCGAATTAAGTAAAACCTAGTCACTCCACACAAAACCGTCAAAAAGCGGCAAGGCACGGATCTTGCTGCATGACAGCCCCTATGGTTGTTTTTTGCCGTTTTTGTGAAATTAACTAGATCGCGAATCATTGCTGCGATTGCGTTCCTGTGTCTTTTGGCTGGGTCGATAGATATCTACGACCCCGTATTGCCCAAAAACACAGGCGCTGTCGTGCGCGCGATTGAAGAAGCCACAACTTTGCCTTTTTCTGAATGGATGGAATCCGTCACAGGCAAAAGATTGGCAAGTCCAAAAGCCAACAAAAACCATCAAATTGTCGAAGCGGCAATGGACAAAGTGATGGAATCTAAAGAGGTTGAGCAAGCCGCTGCAGCGCTCATCACCCTCAAAACCATCCAGTTCCAAGGCGTCACGATTCTTGGTGATATGGAACTCAAGGGTATCGTGGAACCTTTCCTCCACACCCCCATGACTTACGAGCAAATGCTTGAAATTGGCATGGTTGTGGAATCCTATTACAGAAAAAATAATTACCTTGCGCGAGCCGTCTTGCCTCCGCAAGACCTCACCGACGGTGTTTTGACAGTCGATGTCATTGAGTCTGTATTTTCAAAAGTAGAAATCGAGCAAGAACTCGCTGACATGCCCAACACCCAAGGCCATGTCACCGCCATCATCGAATCCCAGCAACGTATTGCTGAGCCATTGAACACCAAATCATTGGACCGTGCTCTGGCCTTGGCCAATGACGTACCCGGCATCAACGTGCAAGGCTCCTTGCGCCAAGGCCGTGAAGCCGGTGAAACAGAGTTGTTACTTAAGTTGTATCAAGGTCGTACCCGACAAACCGAACTCACCATGGACAACGCAGGCTCCCGCTCCACGGGGGCTATTCGCCTGATGGCCTCCATGACGTGGTTTAACCCCGCAGACTTGGCTGATTTACTTAATATCGTCGCTGTTCACACCCAAGGCAGCGACTACGCCCGCTTGGCTTACAGCATTCCTGTCGGCACTGACGGTTGGCGCATGGGCGTCAACGCATCCACCATGAATTACCAAGTCGTCGTCGGCGAACAGGGCATGGTGGGCGCCTTTGGTCAAGCCATCACCAAAGGCATGGAATGGGTTTACCCACTCTTGCGTGCTGACGATCGCAGCGCAACCGTCACACTCACAGCTGACACCAAAAAGTTCCAGAACACCTCAGCCCAAGGGCTGCTCATGTCTGACTACGAAGCCAAAGTCATGGCTGCACAAGTCTCGGGCTTCTACCGCGACCTCAACCCAGGCGGTGGAACGGGTACTTATGCGTTACAAGTCTCACACGGTGGCATCAATCTAGATGGCTCTTTGAGTCAGCAAACCGACAAAAACACCGTCCAAACCGAAGGTGTCTTCAACAAAATCCGCCTCAACGGAACTTGGCAGCAGCCCATCACCACCAGCACATCCGCCTTTGTGTCATACACAGGTCAGTTGGGTGACAAAAACCTCGACTCTTCCGAAAAAATGCAGCTCGGCGGCATGAACGGCGTGCGCGCTTATCCAACCGGCGAAGGCTCTGGCTCTGATGGCCATCTGCTCCAATTCGAGCTCCGACAACAGCTAGAAAACGGCATCAACATGGCCGCCTTCTACGACTGGGGCCAGGTCTACCTCCAGCATGACCCCAACTACCCGGGTGGTCCCAACAACAACCGCAACATCTACAAAGGCTTTGGTGCCAGCGTGGGCTACACCACCGAAGATGGCATCAACATCAAGGCCACGTGGGCGAGAAAGGTTGGCAACAACCCCAATCCCAACCCCATCAACGGCAACGACCAAGACGGTACACGCGACCGCAACCGCTACTGGCTGCAAGTTACCTTGCCGTTCTAAACAAAAAGCCCGTCTCTTGGACGGGCTTGTTATGGGCATAAACGCCAATCGCAATGATGACGATGCAAAGGGCTGCATCACTGTTAAGAAACAGCCAGCATGTTCATGACCAAGCGAATCATGGTTTCTTTTTGTGCGGGGTCTGATTCCGCTACTAGCAGGGTAAGCGCGGCCAAGCCAATGTCATTCATCACGGGCTGGCCTGTATCGTCCAGTAAACGACCATTGCGAGCTAGAAAATCTACAAACAAATAGGCACCGCTGCGCTTGTTGCCATCTACAAATGGATGGTTTTTGATAACGAAATACAGCAAATGTGAAGCCTTAGCCTCTACTGTTGGGTAGGCCGCTTCACCAAACACCGACTGGTCTAAATTGCCTAGCAGTGCATCCAGCCCATCGCCGCGTTCACGAGCAAACAGGTCGGTCGCTTCGCCTCGACCTACGAGGTCGGTCTTGAGCTGAAACAGCGCAAGGCGCGCTTGTTCTGTGGAGGGTAAGGTGCCGCCCGGCTGCTGGGGTGGCTCGGTTAACAGACCTTCGTCATAACGCTGAAGTAGTAAAAATGTACGGGTGTAACGGGTCACCACATCCAGCAATCCCAGCCCAGCGTCTTGCGGCAATTCGGGGCTTTGCGCCAGCTTGCGCACCAGCATCAGCGCGGTCTCTAGCTCTTGGGCATTGGCTTCAAGACGCTGGCGGTTGATGCTATAGCCCTGTGTGAGGTGCTGTCGCAGGATGCTGGTGGCCCACTGTCGAAACCGGGTTGCTTTAACGGAGTTGACCCGATAGCCCACCGAAATGATTGCATCTAGGTTGTATAGCTCTATCCATCGCTTAACCTGCCTACCGCCTTCAATTTGAACAGTTGCATTTTTTGCAACAGTTGTCGATTCACTCAGCTCACCATCCCTGTAAATGTTATGCAAGTGTCTGGAAATGACAGATTTGTTTCGTTCAAATAGGTTAGCTATTTGTTGCAAATTAAGCCAAACCGTTTCCCCCTCAAGCCGCACCTCGACGGCGCCGTTCTCGGCCTGATAAATAGCGATATCTGTGCTTGTCATGGATAGCTCCTTTTCAGAAACCACCATTCAAAACAAAAAACCACCACTGGCCCGTTAGTTGCTTTTAAGAAGACTTGAACCGTTCATTCAAGTTTTCCCTCTATGCGCCGACGTAGTTAAGGTCATGTTGCGACCTGTACAAACACGCCTACCTGAAACCGACGCTTTTGCGCGTCGGCATTCGCGCGCGCGTGTACGGCGCATTGGGGTGGGCAAGACTTGGCGGCGTGGGAGGCTTGCTGCCGCGCTGGCCTTGGCTTTTGGCGTAGTTGCCGCTACCTCGCAGGCACAAACCACCCCAACCCCCACGCCAGTGGTTGGCGCCACCCAGCTCCCCACCGGCGGGCAGGTGGTTGCGGGGCAGGCCAGCATCAGCCAATCGGCCAACAGCCTCAACATCAACCAAACCAGTCAGCGGGCCGTGGTGGACTGGACCAGCTTCAACGTTGGCCAAAACGCCACCGTCAACTTCCAGCAGCCCAACGCCCAGTCCGCCACGCTCAACCGCGTCATGGACACCCAGCCCAGCCAAATCTTGGGGCGCATCACCGCGCCTGGCTCGGTCATCTTGGTCAACCCCGAAGGTGTGTACTTTGGTAAGTTATCCAGCGTCGATGTGGGTGGTTTAGTAGCCACCACACACACCGCCGCTGCGCAAGACTTCATGAACGGGCAGCTCAAATTCGCCCGCAACGGCGCCACCGGCAAGGTCCAAAACGAAGGCGAGCTGCGCGCTGCGCTGGGCGGCTACATCGCCTTGCTCGCGCCCGAAGTGCGCAACAGCGGCGTCATCGTGGCCAACCTAGGCACCGTCGCCTTGGCCGCCGGTGAAACCTTTGAGCTTAAATTTGACGGCAACCGCGCCTTGAGCCGCGTCATCGTCACCGCCGCCGCCATCAACACCTTGGTGGAGAACAAAAACGCCATCAAGGCGCCGGGCGGCCTCATCCTCCTCTCGGCCCAAGCCGCCAGCCGCCTGCAAAGCAGCGTCGTCAACAACAGCGGCACCCTTGAGGCCACGGGCTTGGTGCAGCGCGCTGGCCGCATCTTGCTAGAAGCCAGCAGCAGCATCTTCAATAGCGGGGCTATCAAAGCCGACGCCACCAGCGGCCTAGATGGCGGGCCAGCCGGTAGCATCACACTCAACGCCCCTGATGTTTACAACAGCGGCACGCTATCAGCCACTAACTTAGCGGCAAATTCTTTCCCCCAAAGTGGCAGCTTGGCGGCAGAAATTGGCCGCATCCAAATCAACGCCGACACCTTCACCCAAACCGACACAGGTTTGCTCGACGTGTCCGCCATCGCCGCCCAGGCCGGCAACATTGACATCGTGGCCGCTCAGTCCATCGTCGTCAGTGGCCGCATCTTTGCCAACGGCGTGGTGACCGAACCCGCCCACATCGTGGCCAACGCCTTGGGCGGCAGCATTCAGCTACAAACCACCAGCCGCGTCGACCTGACCACCGCCGTGCTCGACGCCTCGGGCGACGGCGGGGCGGGGCGCATCCACATTCAGGCCGATGGCGTGCCCACCCCTGCAGACAATCCAGCCCAAGCCCCTGTCAAAGGCGTCGTGCTGCTGAGTAACAACACCGTCCTGCGCGCCAACAGCAACCGCGCCCAAGCTGGCCGCGTGGAAGTGGAGGGCGACGACATCACCCTAGACAGCGGCACCCTGATAGAAGCCAAAGGCGCCACCCAAGGCGGCACCGTGCTGGTGGGCGGCGACTGGCAAGGCAGCGGCACCCTGCGCCAAGCCACCACCGTCGCCATGAGCGCCGACAGCACCATCGACGCCAGCGCCACTGACAACGGGCAGGGCGGCAAAGTGGTGTTGTGGAGTGATGTAAAAAATGCGAATTCTCTAACTACTGCTAGCGGATTTATTTACTCTAAAGGTGGTGTGAATGGGGGTGATGGCGGGCAGGTGGAAACCTCGGGCCATATGCTGAATGTGGACGGTATTCAGGTTTCCACAAAAGCGACCTTGGGCCAAGACGGTCTATGGCTGCTCGATCCCAACGATTTGTGGATTCGTGACACCTCATGGTCTGGGTCCAACTATGTAACTTCTGGCACCACGACCTACACGGCTCAAGCCTCCAATCCCAGTGCACCTCTTTTGACTTCAGGCGGGACTGACACGAGGGGGAGTGGTTACGCCAACGGCACCACGGTTGTTCTCACAAGCACAATTGTGAGCGCCTTGGGCTCTGGCAACGTTAGCGTCATTGCGTCTGGTTTGATTGATGTGTCGGGTTGGAGTGCACAAGGAACTGCGAACTATTACATCAACTCGACCACGACAAACAAACTCACGCTGCAAGCAGGCAGCTCGATCTTCTTCAGGGACAAAATCAATTTGCCTAACGGCTCATTGGAGTTGTTGGCAGGCACCACCGTGAAGCAAGACACTGTGGCACCTATTTATGTCAACAACCTTATCTTGGGTTCATCTGATGGGGGAACCAGCAAACCGACCGTCGATCTGACAACCGCCAGTAACTTCATTACCAACCTTCAAGCCAGCAACGTCGGTGCTCTAAGTTTGTCTAACAGCAAAGCGCTGACTGTCAACTCAAACGGCATCAGTGCATCAGGTGCGGTGACACTCAATACGTACGCTAATGACTTACTCGTTGCAGGCGCCATCACTACTTCTTCGTCTCTCAACTTCACCGCAAGAACCATTTCTGTAGCGGCAAACGTCACCACCACAGGCGCACAAACTTATAACGGCAACCTCTATGTTGGTGGCAATACAGTCTCGCTCACCTCAAACAATGGTGATGTGTCAGTAACGGGCAATATCTATTCATTCAACTCAGTCAGGGTTGCTGCAGGTGGCTACTACGAGTCTTCTTTGGGCTTTTCAGGCTATGCAACTTCGAGTGGCGTCATGGTGGGCGACATGCTGCTGTACTGGAATGGCAGCAACTACACCTTTACCGTGCCAACACAGCAAACGCTCAGCTATTTGTTGGTTGGCGGTGGCGCCGGTGGTGGTGTTACAGCTTGTGGATGTATGAACGGTGGCGGCGGTGGCGGCGGCGGTCAAGTTGTCACCGCATCACAAACATTTAGTGCTTCCACCTCTTACAGCATCAGCATCGGCGCAGGTGGTAACGGTGCAACCAGTGGCACGAACGGCTCGAATGGTGGATCATCTTCGCTGAGTGGTTCTGGTATCACCACTGTAAGTGCTGGCGGCGGCTACGGCGGCGGCAACGGCAACGGCGGCGCTGGCGGTAACTCGGGCTCTGGCACAGGCGGCGGCGCAGGACCCAGTGGTAACGGCACCAACGGTGGTGGTGGTGGTGGCGGATGGAATACCGCTGGTGGCACGGGTGGTACGGGCACAACATCGACTCTTTCAGGCACCTCATATACCTACGGTAGCGGTGGTGGTGGCGGTTCTGGTTACGGTTTTGCCACTGGAATCGGAACAACTGGAGGTGGTATTGCTGGGCCTGGCGCTGGCGCAGGTGCTTCTTCGGGCACAGATTTCGGGCTGAATGTGGTGGGCAGTAGCGCTGTGAACTACGGTGCAGGTGGTGGCGGTGGCTATGGTGGGTTCTCGGGTGGTGGCACCATGGGCGGTGGTAACGGTAAAGCGGGTGCTGCTGTGTTTGTAAACAGCACAGCAAAAACGCTCACCATCAATGCGGGTTCTGGAAAATTCAATCTCACAGGTGGTGGGAGCGATTTGGGCAGCCTTGTGGTCAATTCAACCAATGCGGCCAACCAAATTACAGGCGCCCTCACAGGCGCACTGGGCCTGACCTACAACGGTGGCGCAGGGGGCTTGCTGTCCCTGCTCGCCAACAACACTAATACCGGTACCACCACCATTGGCGCAGGCGGTACCCTCAAAATCGGCTCAGCCAGCACTACAGGCTCTTTAGGCACGGGCAATGTGGTCAACAACGGCGTGCTCTCGTTCAACCGAACCAACACTTATGTAGTTACTAACCTGATTTCAGGTGGTGGGAGCGTGACCCAAGTGGGTTCAGGCAACACCTCGCTCACCAATTCCAATACATACAGCGGTGGCACCACGCTCAGTGCTGGTACCTTGGGCATTTACGACAACTCAGCACTTGGCACAGGTGCGTTGACTGCCGCAGGCAGCACCACACTCTTGTTTGGTCGTGGCGTGAGTAACTTTGCCAACAACGTCACACTCAATGGCAGCGTGTCGTTTGACCTGGATACGTCTGTGGACTACCTTGTGGTGGGCGGCGGTGGTGGCGGCGGCGGCGGTCAAGCTTCCCAGCATGGCGGCGGCGGCGGCGGCGGCGGCGGCGTATTTGCAGGAACCTCTGACTTATTCAACAGCAGCACCTACGCAGTCACGGTCGGTGCGGGCGGTACCGCTGGCGTAGCCAACACAAGCATTGGCGGCACGGGTGGCTCGTCTTCCTTCAACAGTATCAGCGCATCAGGTGGTGGTGGTGGTGGTAACTACTTCGGCGGGGCCCCAACTTCGGGTGCCTCTGGTGGTGGCGGCACCATCAGCGCTACGGCTGCCTGGCGTACAGGTGCGTCAGGAACTCAAGGTAATACAGGTGGTATCGCCAGTGCTGGAAATTTTGATGCAGCTGCAGGCGGCGGCGGCGGTGCAGGCGGTGCGGGTTCTAACTTTGCCAGTTCAGGCACCTTAGGCACGGGCGGAGCTGGTGGCGCAGGCCTTGCCAGCACCATCACGGGCAACAGCGCCTACTACGGTGCGGGCGGTGGTGGTGGCGGTTTCGCTAGTGGCGCTGGTGGCTCGGGTGTCGGTGGTAACGGGGGCCTCTACGGCACTGCAGGCATTGCAGGCGCTGCCAACACAGGTTCTGGCGGCGGTGGCGGTATGGGTGCATCAGGTGGTGGCGCTACTAACGGTGGTGCTGGTAGTACAGGTGTTGTGGTTGTGCGCTACTTGGGTAGCAGTGCAGGCACGGGCGGCAACGTGTCTGCAGGTACTGGCACAGCTTCGGGCTACACGCTTCACACCTTCACTTCAGGCGGCACACTTTCTCTCAACGTTTTAAACGTGGTTCTTAGTGGCACCATGGGTGGCTCAGGTTCGATGGTGGCCAACGCCGCAGGTGGCACGTTTTCGGTCACGAATGCCAACAACAATTACAGCGGTGGCACCTCGCTCACGGCAGGCAGCTTAGGCATTTACAGCAATACTGCACTCAGCTCGGGCACATTGACTGCGGCAGCCAACACCACATTAATGTTTGGCCGTGGCGTGACCAACTTTGCCAACAACGTCACGCTCAATGGCAGTGTCACGTTTGACCTCGACACTACAGTTGACTATCTGGTCGTAGGTGGTGGTGGTGGTGGTGGTTCTTGGACGGGTAGTGGTGGCGGTGGCGGTGGCGTGCTCGGCGGTTCAGTGGACTTGCTGACGGACACCACGATGGCTGTGAATGTGGGTGCTGGAGGTATAGGCGCAATTTACAACGGTGGGCTGACACGCTCGGGTACCAACGGCGGTGCCTCAAGCATTTCGTCTAGTTCACTCAGCGCCGTCACAGCACTAGGTGGTGGAGTCGGTACATCTTGGAGTGTTCAAAACCCTGGTAGTGGTTCAGGTGTTGTCTCGTCTGGCGGTGGTGGCTCCTATGTCGCTGCTGGTACTGGCACATCTGGGCAAGGTTATGCGGGGGGAACCGGTTTTAACGTTGGCCCCTTCGCTGCCGGCGGTGGTGGTGGTGCTGGTGGTGCTGGTGGCAATGCCTCCCAAGTCAATAGTGTTGACAGCGCAATCGGCGGTGTTGGTGGTATCGGTCTTGTTTCCTCTATCTCAGGAACTTCTACTTATTACGGTGGTGGTGGTGGTGGCAGTGTGCATGGTCAATCTCAGTCAAGTTACGGCAATATCGGCGGTCTTGGCGGCCTAGGCGGTGGCGGTGCTGGAACGCCATTCAACACAACCACATCCACGATTGCCAAGTACGGTGGCGCAGGCACTAACAACACGGGTGGTGGTGGTGGCGGCGCTGGCGGTGCTGCGGCCAGTGTTTACAGTGAGGGTGGCGCAGGTGGCACAGGCTGGGTGGTGGTTCGTTATTTAGGTGCCAGTGGCGGCACAGGCGGCAACGTCTTAGCGGGCTCTGGATCTGCCAGTGGTTATACCTTGCACAGCTTCACCAGTACAGGTGCTGCATCGCTTTCATTGAATGCGGTCAACGTTTTACTTACCGGGACCATTGGCGGTTCGGGCTCGATGGTGGCCAATGCAACTGGTGGCAAATTCTCTTTGATGAGCGCCAACAACTTCGGTGGTTCCACTACGCTCAGTGGCGGCACTTTGGGTATTTATAACGCCTCGGCAATTAGCTCTGGTGCGTTGATTGCGGCTAACGGTACCACGTTCTTGTTAGGCCGTGCGATCACGGCCTTGACCAACAGCATCACTCTCAACGGTGCGGTGACCGCTGCGTTTGACACCAATGTGGACTACCTCATCGTTGGCGGCGGCGGCGGCGGCGGCGGCTCAATCGGCGGCGGTGGTGGTGCGGGTGAGTTCATCACTGGCAGCACTTCATTGACAGGTGGCAGCTATGCCATCACGGTAGGTGTGGGTGGTGCAGGTGGCACCACGGGCAATGGTGGAACGGGTGGTGTGAGTTCGTTTATTGGCACGGGCGTCAGCATTTCTGCTGCGGGTGGTGGTGGTGGCGGCGGGTTGTCTACTGCTGGTCAAGCAGGTGGCTCTGGCGGTGGTGCCGGTGGCTATACAACAGCTTCAGGCGGTGCATCAGCTATCACGGGCGGTGGATATGGTTTTGCAGGTGGTGCAGGCGCCAACGCAGCGGGTATTTATGCTGTTGGTGCTGGTGGTGGTGGTGCAGGCGGAGCTGGTGTTGCGGCTGTGCTTAATTCGCAATCAGGCTCTAACGGTGGTGCGGGTAGGGCCAGCTCTATCACGGGTACCAGCGTGCTGTATGCCGGTGGCGGTGGCGGTGGCCTTAACGGCGCATCTACCTGGTCAAATGGCTCACCCGGCTTGGGCATGGCAGGTGGTGGCAATGGCGGTACGAGCGCAGACAGGCCTGGTGGTGTAACACCTCAAGTGGGCGGCAACGCTGCTGACAACTCAGGTTCAGGCGGTGGTGGTGCCAGTAACTGGGGGCTAGGCGGTGCAGGTGGCTCGGGTATTGTTATCTTGCGTTACCTCGGCGCAACTGGTGCCTCGCCTTATACCGTTCAAAGCTTTACCAGTTCGGGCACGCTCGGTGCGCTGTCTGCTACGTTCAGCGGCACTATCAGCGGCACAGGTTCGTTTGTTTCCAACCCTTCGGCGGGTGGTAAGTTCACCTTCACCGCCAACAACAGCTACACAGGTGGCAGCACCATCAGTAGCGGCACTTTGCAAGTTGGCAATGCAGGAGCGACAGGTACTTTGGGATTGACTACAGCTACAGCCACGGTAACCAACAACGCGGCGTTGATCTTCAACCGAACCGGGAATACAAGCTACGTCGCGCCATTTTCGGGCACGGGTACGCTCACTGTAAACGCGGGCGGGCTCACGCTTAAAGGGCTATCCACCTATTTGGGGGTGACCACGGTCACGAACACGGATAACAGCATCACCTTTGCCAACAACACACCACCGAGTACACCTAGGTTTTCTGGCAATGGCACGGTGACCATTGCCCCTGCAGCCAGCAGTGCATTTACCAATGCGTTCACGCCTAGCTACACGTTTGACAACACCCTCACGGGCTTGACGCTAGGCAGCACTACCAATACGCAAGATATGACCGTAGGCAGTTCCATTCGCATTGCAGGCCCCATCACGATGTATGGCGGCAACATCACACTCAATGCAGACCTCACGTCAACGGGGCTGAACTCGGCTATTCAGTTGCTAGCAAGCGGTTATGTCAGCAACATCGTGAGTTTAAGAACCATCACCACCAATGGCGGTGCGGTTTTGTTTGCAGGCGACACCGATGGCAACAACTTTGGCACCATCCGTTTTATGTATGGCCTGACCATTGACACGCGCTTGGGTCTGGCTGGCAGCAAGAGTGTTGCAACCACAGGTGGTGGTGCCATCACGCTGGCTGGTGGCAATTTGTTGGGGACAGGCTACGCGGCCGGAACTTCCGCCAATTGGGCAGAGGGGATCCGCGTGGACTATGGCCTCACGATGTACTCGGGTGGTGGTGATATCACTCTGCGGGGTAAAGGGTTTGCTGGTGCAGTGGCCAACGGTAACGGGTCTTGGGGTGTTGGCTTTTGGACTAGCACCACAGGCAATAGCTTGATTGCCGATGCGGGTGCAGGTAAGTTTTATATGGAAGGCATTGCACGTGCTACCGATACGGTGTCATACAAGCACGGCATCGTTACCAATTACGGTGTCAATATCAAATCAGCCAATGCAGGTGCGGATGCCATCCAGTTGATTGGCACGAGCAGCGGCACCTATGCAGGCTACAACTACGGTATTGATTTAGGTGGCGAGTCGAGTAGTGCATCCATCAATCAAATCTTCACGGCAAGCAATGGGGGCGGTATCTCCATCATTGGTACGGGCAATGAATGGGCGGTGTTGATTCGCGACCCTACACAACTGTTAGCTAACAGTGGCCCCATTGTTTTAAAAGCGGGTGCAGGTGGTGCGGGTGCCCAGTTGTATTTGAGAAATACATCAAGCCAATGGTGGGGCTCTGCTGCATCAAGTGCGGTGACTTCATCCACCAGTAGTCTGTTGATTGAGTTTGACAATTACAACTTTGGAAACATTACTCCAAATATTGCGACACAAGGACCGATCACATGGCAGTCCGCGTCCAGCACTTTTGGGGGGGGCGGTATCTGGACGTCTTGGCTCAACTGGAACCAAAATGGGCAAGTGCCAAGCAGTATCACCTTAGGCAAAAGCACCAACACCAAAGGCATAACCTTTGATGCTCCGATTTCTGCAGCAGGACCCATTTATGCTTATGGCGGCAACATTGCAGTCAACGCAAACATCACCGCCACGGGTGGCGACATATTGTTGGATGCAGACACAGGAAGCACACTGAGTCAATCCACCAGCGGTATTTCATTGGCTTCAAACGTCATTGTCAAAACCCTGACCAGTGGTGACATCACCATGATTGGCCGTTCAGGCAACGCAAATGCCTCGCTCGACGGTATCAACACCACCACAGGCGTGAAGATTGATTCGGTGGGCAACATCAGCCTGACTGGGTATTCATACGCCACGAACACAACGGGTGGTAGCCGTGGCATTGACATTGTGGGCACAACCACCATTAAAGCGGGGGGCTCACTGTCCATGGTTGGGCAACATGCCGCATCGTCTAGTTATGCTGTTTCTCTTGATGCACTCAGCACGGTGAGCAGTGGTAACGGCATTACCTTAGAGTCGTTGAACAACACCGTAGGGTATGTCTATCTGGCAACCAACCTAGATGGGGGGGCAGGTAATGTGGTCATCACAGGCGCCAACATTGGTTTGCCGACCACTGCTCGGACCATCACGACTTCTGGAAAAATCACGATTCAGCCAGATGCGGATGAGGCCTCTTTTGCGACTGCGCTCAGTACGCAATATCTCAGTTTCAGCTCAACGGCCACGGGTTTGACTCTTGGCAGGTCGGGTAATTCGCAGACCATCACCATCTTTAATCAGCAATCTATTGCAGGGCCTATCAATGTCTATGCGGGCAACATCTATTTGGGTGCAGGCTTAAGCAGCACAGGTGCAAGCAGTGGCATTTCGCTGTACGCCACGACCAACATCAACTCTTCAGCTACAGGTCTAACGGTGCAGACGGCGGGTGGCAATATTTTGTTTAACTCCAACGTGACGGGGGCTGGTGGTTCAATTAACTTAGATCGTATGACGGTGCTCAGTAATGGTGGCAACATCACTCTGGGCGGTGGTCTTAACGGTACCGACTATGCTGTGGGCACCAATACTTCAACTACGCCTGTTTATATAACGCCATCTAAATACAAAGGCGTGTTTTTGCAGGGCGTGACGCTCAATGCCAGCGGCACCACAAGTGGTGGCAATATTTCGATCAAAGGCAAAGGCTGGCAAGGTGCCAACTGGAACGATTCGGTTTCTAACTACTATGCAATTGGTGTCGACATTGTGGGCTACACCGAGGGTTCTACTTTGTCCACTAATAAGAATGGAAATATCACTGTTAACGGCGTAGGGGGTATCAACTTCGACGTTGATACCGATTCGGTGGGTGTTAATTTTTATAACGGTGCGGGTGCTGCTGCCAATAGTGTCAGCACGGCAAATGGCTCTATCAGCATTACAGGTACGGCAGGTACTGGTACATCACGAATCAAAGCGGGCATTGCACTGGATGGCGGCACACTTAATATGTATTCAACAAGCGGTGCTATAAATATCACGGGCATTTCCCCTAGCACCATCAGTGGTGTGTTGAACAACGGTGGCACCTTGAACATCGGCTCCAACGGCACCACCACCACCTCTGGCACGGTGACATTGGCCTCTGATATTTTCACCTTCACTCTGGGTACAACCAATGTATCAGGCACAGGTGGTTTGGTGGTCAAGCCCTACACAACAGGCGCCACCATCGGCTTGGGCTCTGGTAGCACCGGCACCTTGGCGTTGACATCAAGTTGGTTCAGCGGCACGTCGGTGTTCAAGAACGGTTTCAGCTCGATCGTGTTGGGGGCTTCTGATGCAGGTGCTGTCACCGTGGGTGGCACCAACACGTTTGCCGACAACGTGACCTTGCTCACAGGCAGCAACCTCACCCTCAACTCAGGTGCCACCATCACCGACACACAAACCGATGGCTACATTGCTTTGGCTGCCGGTGGTAACTTCATCAACAGCGCAGGGGCTTCGGCGCTCACTACCACAGGTACCAGTGGCCGTTGGTTGGTGTACCTCACATCGCCTACCGCGCTGGTGACCGACGGCGGTTTGAACAGCGCCAACGCACCGGTGTGGGGCCAAACCTATGCGTCGCAAGCGCCATCTGCCGTGGCGGTGACGGGTAACCGCTATGTGTTCTCCACCACACCCACCGTGGCAGTGGCGGCCAGTGGCACCAAGGTGTATGGCAACACGCTCACCTCTGCCGATGTGTTGAGCCTCAGCAGCAGTGCCAGCGGTGGCAGCGTGTACACGCTGCCGACTTTGTCTGATGTGTTCAGTGCGTTGCCTACAGCTGCGTCTAGCGGTTTTGCCAGCACCGCCAGTGTGAGTGGTGGGCCTTATGTCATCACCGTCACACCCGGCACCGCGCGCACGGGCTACACCGTGACCTACAACACACCCGGCACAGTCACAGTCACGCCCAAGGCATTGACCGTGACCGGCACCACCGCAGCCAACAAGGTGTACGACGGTGGCTTGGTGGCCACGCTCAGCGGCGGTTCGTTGGTGGGCGTGATCAACAGCGACACCGTGAGCTTGGTGCAAGCAGGTAGCTTTGCCAGCAAAAACGTGGGCAATGGCATCACTGTTACTCCGGCTGACACCATCAGTGGTCCGCAAGCCAGCAACTACAGCCTCACACAGCCAACCAGCCTGACGGCCAACATCACGCCCAAAGCGCTGACGATGACGGGCCTCGCCGCCAACGACAAGGTGTACGACGGCAACACAACAGCCACGGTCACAGGCGCAGCCGCGCTAACAGGCAGCGAAGCCGCAGGCACAGGCACTACGGTGGACGGCAAGTGGTATGTGGGCGACACGGTGTCGATCACCGGCCCACCTGCTGGCGCCTTCAACAGCAAAAACGTGGCCGAGGCCAACAGCGTGACTTTCTCAGGGCTGTCTCTGACAGGCGCACAAGCTGCCAACTACACACTCACCGTGCAGTCTGCAGCTACCGCAAAAATCACCCCCAAGACAGTGACGCTGCTGGCTTCCAAAACCTACGATGGCACCACAAGCCTCACAGGCTACGTGACGGTGGGCGGCACCATTGGCTCTGAAGTGTTGAGCTACACCGCCGCTGCAGCCAACGATGCACACGTGGGCACGCTCAGCAAATACATCAGCGCCATTGCTTTGGCCGATGGTGGCACTGGCGCCACCACGGGCTTGGCCACCAACTACGCATTGCCTGTGTTGAACGCAGCCAATGCGCCCGTCACCATCAGCGCCAAAGCGCTGAGCATCACAGGCACCAGCGTGACGAGCCGTGCCTACGACGGCACCACCGTGGCCACACTCACCGGTGGCACCTTGAGCGGCGCGGTCAGTGGCGACACCTTGGTGCTCACGCAAACAGGCACGTTTGCCAGCAAAGATGTGGGTAGCCGCGCGGTCACCGCCACCAGCACCTTCAGCGTGGGCAGCAGCACCAACAGCAGTGCGCAAAGCGATTACGCCATCACAGCACCCACAGGCTTGACAGGTACCATCAGCCAAAAAGTGCTCACAGTCACGGCCAACAACGACGCCAAGTTTTATGGCTTGGCCGATGTTGCTGGCTACTACGGTGTGACTTACGCTGGCTTTGTCAGCGGTGAATCGGTCAGCAACCTCACCACTGCACCCACCGTGACGCGCAGCAACAGCAGCACACAAAACGCGGGCACATACACCGGCGTGTTGGTGGCCGCAGGCGGCGCAGCCACCAACTACAGCTTCACCTATGTGAACGGCAACTACACCATCGTGCCCGCAGGCCAGCTGTTGGTGCGCTTGGCCAATACCAGCACGGTGTATGGCAGCGCACCCACCTACACAGTGACCGAGGCCAAGTACCTCAAGAACGACAACACCACACAGGTTGATTTGCTCAGCGCCGCAGGTGCCAGCGCCACGACCAGCGCCGCAGGGCAGGTGAGTGTGACCGACACCAACGGCACCTCGGCCACTTTCAATGCCACGGCAGTCAACGGCACCTACAGCACCTCGGGCTGGCTCAATGTGGGCAGCTACCAGTGGGGCGCGAGCAATGTGGTGCTGTCGGGTGGTAACAACTTCAGCGGCACCGTCACCGTGGTGGGCTCTGAGGCCGTCACCGTCAAGTCCATCACACCCGCGCCCACCATCAGCAAGGTGTACGACGGCAGCACCACCATCGCCGCACTCTCGGGCACGCCCGCCGGTGTGGTGACGGGTGATGTGGTCACCCTCAACGGCGCAGGCACCTATGCCAACAAAAATGCAGCCACAGGCAAAACCTACACCCTCACCAACTTGGCCCTCACTGGCACCGACGCGGCCAACTACAGCCTGAGCACGGGCGCGAGCATGACCGCCACCAACGGTGTCATCACGGCCAAGGCCATCACCGTCACAGGCATTGCCGCCAACGACAAGGTGTACGACGGTGTCAACACCGCCACCATGAATGTGAGTGGTGCTGTGTTCAACGGCATGGTCGCAGGCGATGCGCTCACCGTGGCTGCCACCGGCACGTTTGGCAGCGCCAATGTGGCCCGCAATGGCAGCAATGCCGTGGTGGCACAAACGGTCACGTTTGCCAATACCTACGGCGGCACCGACGTGAACAACTACACCTTCACAGGCAGCCCAACCACCACCACGGCCAAGATCACGCCCAAGTCACTCACACTCGGCAGCGTGGCGGCCAATGACAAAACGTATGACGGCGGCGTGGTCGCCACCATCGGCAGTTTTGGTGCATTCACCGGCGTGGTGGGCAGCGATGCGGTGAGCTTGGTGAGCACGGGTTACTCGGCCAGCTTTGCCGACAAGAACGTGGCGTATGACGCCAACAGTGCTGTGACCACCAAAACCGTCACGGTGTTGGCCTCTAGCCTGGGCCTGAGTGGCGCGCAGGCTGGCAACTACCAGCTCGTGGCCAACCCAACGGCCACGGCCAAGATCACCAAACTGGGTGTCACAGCCACAGGCATCACCGCCAGCAACAAGGTGTACGACGGCACCACCGCAGCCACGGTCAGCACCAGTGCGGCCAGCTTTACCGGCATGGTGGCGGGTGATGTGTTGACGGTGGCCAGCACCGGCGTGTTTGCCAACAAGAACGTGGCCAACGGCAAAACCGTCACGCTCACCAATACCTTTGGTGGTGCGGACTTGGGCAACTACACCATCACCAACCAAGCGACCACCACAGCCAACATCACGCCCAAGGCGCTGACCATCTCAGGCTTGGTGGCTGACAGCCGCGTGTACAACGGCCTCGCCACCGCCACCGTGACCACCAGCAACGCCTTGTTCACGGGCTTGGTCAGCGGCGATGTGCTGACGGTCAGCGCCACCGGTGTGTTTGATGACAAAAACGTGGGCACAGGCAAAACCGTCACCCTCACCAGCACCAATGGTGGCGCGGATGTGGGCAACTACAGCATCACCAACCAAGCCACCAGCACGGCCAACATCACACCCAAAGCCTTGACGGTCAGTGGTATCACCGTGGCCAACAAGACGTACGACAACACCACCTCATCCACCACGTCGGTTGCCGCAGGCCAATCCATCGGTGCCTTGGTGAGTGGTGGTTTGATCAGCGGTGACGATGTGACCCTCACCACCACCGGCGTGTTCAGTGATGAAAACGTGGGCACAGGTAAAACTGTCACGCTCACCAGCACCTATGCCGGTGCTCAGCGCAACAACTACAGCATCACCAGCCAAACCAGCACCACGGCCAACATCACCAAGCTCGATGTGGCCTTGTCGGGTGACACCGGTTTGACCAAGGTGTATGACGCCACCACCTCGGTCACGCCCGCATTGACCAGCCCAGCCACGGGCTACGGCGCTTTGAGCGTGGCCACCAATAGCAGTGCTTTGACGGCTGACAGTGCCATCAGCGGCGGCTTGGTCATCGCGGGAACGCCCGTGTTCAGCAGTGCCAACGCAGGCAACGTGACGGTGCAGCAAGGCAGTGTGTTGCTCACCGGCACGCGCGCGGGTAACTACAACTTGGTGTGGACCGAGCCTGCGGCCACCATCACCAAAGCACCGTTGACCATCACAGCCAATGACGATGCCAAGTTCTATTCGCAAAACGACACAGCAGGCTATGCGGGCGTGCGCTACAGCGGTTTTGTGGGTGGACAAACCTCCACGGCCTTAGGTGGGACGCTCAGTGTGACGCGTGACCGTACCGGCTTGTCGGGCACTGCAGACCAAGACGGTGCAGCCACTTACACCAGCGTGTTGGTGCCAGCAGGTTTGACATCCAGCAACTACCAAATCAGTTTTGTGAATGGCAACTACACCATCGTGCCCGCAGGCGAACTGTTGGTGAAGGTGCAAAACGTCAGCACCACCTACGGTGGCACACCGACCTACACCATCACGGCGGCAGCCTTCATGGACAACGCCAACGCGGTGACCAACTTGCTCTCAACGCCAGGCCGCGTGAGCGTCTCGGGTGCCCAAGTGACCGTGCTCGACAGCGGCACCAACGTGGATGCGCAATTCAACTTGGGGCCTGCCAACCCCAACAACGCCGTCATCACCAGCACATCGGGCAACCTCAAGGTGGGTTCGTACAGCTTGGATGCCACCAGTGTGAGCGTGAACAGCTTTGACTTCAGCAACACCATTCACATCGTGGGCTCCTATGACGTGGCCGCCAAGTCATTGACCATGACCAGCATCGGCACCAAGGTGTACGACGGCAGCGCCAACATGACCAACCTCACGCTCACGGCAGTGGGCAAGGTGAGCGCGTCAGACGTGGTGACCATCAACGGCGTGGGCACCTATGCGGACAAAAACGTCACAGCCAGCGCGAACAAGAGCTACACCGTCACCAACCTGAGCTTGAGCGGTGCGGATGCAGCCAACTACGTGCTGACCAACGGCGTGAGCAGTGCTGCCATCAGCACACAAAGCGGCAGCAACGGCCAAATCACTCCACGCCCGCTGACCATTGATTTCACAGGCGTTGACCGTGTGTACGACGGCGGCACAACAGCCACGGTGACCACTGCAACCACGGTGGCCAATGGCTTTGTGGCGGGCGATACCTTCACCATCAACCGCACCGCTGCATTTGCCAACAAGAACGTGGCCTACGACGTGTCCAACAACGTGACCACCAAAGCCGTGAGCGTGACGGGTGTGAGCTTGAGCGGCACCGATGCGGCCAACTACAGCGTGGCTGCCACAGGCAGCACATCGGCCAAGATCACACCACGTGCCTTGTCGATTGACTACACCGGCGTGAACAAGGTGTACGACGGCGGCACCGTGGCCAGCGTGACCACGGCCACGCCTGTGGCCAATGGGTTTGTGGCGGGGGATGTGTTCAACATCAATTGGACGGCCAGCTACGCCGACAAAAACGTGGGCGGGGCCAAAACCATCAGCGTGAGCGGTGTGAGTTTGAGTAATCCCTACGGCGTGAGCAGCGTAGACGCCACCAACTACACCGTAGCCAGCACCGGTACCACCACGGCCAACATCACACCACGCACCTTGAACGTGTATTACACAGGTGTGGACCGTGTGTATGACGGCGGCACCGTGGCCACCGTGACCACGACCGATGACCGAGTCGCAAACGATGTGTTGAGCATCGCCCGCACCGCCAGCTATGCCGACAAAAACGTGGGCCTGAACAAAACTGTCAGCGTGAGCGGTGTGACTCTCAGTGGCACTGACGTGAACAACTACAGCTTGGCCTCGACCTCGGGCAGCACGACAGCCACCATCACGGCACGCCCCTTGACGATTGACTTCACCGGTGTGAACAAGGTGTACGACGGCCTGACCACCGCCAGCGTGACCACCGCCACAGCTGTGGCCAATGGCTATGTGGCAGGCGATGTGTTTGGCATCAACCGCACCGCCACATTTGCGAACAAAAACGTGGGTACGGTGAACATCAGCGTGACAGGCGTTTCTTTGAGCGGTACTGATGCGGCCAACTACAGCGTTAGCAGCACAGGCAGTGCCAGTGCAGACATCACGAAGAAAACTTTGTCAGCCGCTTTGGTGGGCAGCATTCAAAAAACCTATGACGGCACCACCGATGCCACATTGGCTGCTGGCAACTACAGCCTCACTGGCTTTGTCACCGTGAACGGTGTGACTGAAGGCGCGACCGTCACGCAAACTGCAGGCACCTACAACAGCCGCAATGTGTTGGACGCCAACAGCGTGACCACGACTTTGGTCAGTGGTGACTTCACAGCCAACAACGGCACCAGTTTGAGCAACTACACCTTGCCCACCACCGCCACAGGTGCAGGCGGCATCGGTGTGCGTTCATTGACCGTGGCCTACACAGGCGTGACCCGTGACTACGACGGCACCACCGTGGCCACCGTGAACACCAGTTTGACGGTGCCCAATGGTTTTGTGGCAGGTGATTCGCTGAGCGTGATTCGCAGTGCCAGTTTTGACACCAAAAACATTGGCACCGCCAAACCCATCAGTGTGTACGGCGTGAGCCTGAGTGGCGCCGATGCATCCAACTACACCGTGGCCAGCACTGGCAGCACCAGCGCCGATGTGACACGCTTGGATTCGGCCACGTGGGTGGGCGGCACCACAGGCGAGTGGTTCAACCCAGTCAACTGGGCTGCCACCACCAATTTGTTGGTCACGGGCGTGATGCCTGATTTGAACAACGTCAAGAAGGTGTTCGTGCCGCAAGGCAACGCCATCAGCTTTGACGACAGCGTGGCGGGCCGCACAGGTGCCGTCAGCACAGGCACAGTGCTGCTTGATTCGTTGACCTACCTAGGCACCGTGTCTACCAGCAACTTGAACCTGAAAAACGGCACCTTGGTGGTGAGCGGCAACGCAGCCTTGGGTGGGTTCGAGAGCGCCGCAGGCACTACCTTGACTGTGGGCGGCACCTTGTCGACCGACATCGCCACGGGCGCTACGCAAACCGTGGCGGGTGTGTTGAACGGCGCGGCCGCATTCAGCAAAGCGGGGGCGGGCACCCTCGTGTTCACGGGCGGCAGTGCCTACACCGGCGGCACCACCCTCAGCGCGGGTACGTTGCAAGTGGGCAATGGCGGCACCACCGGCAACTTGGGCACGGGGACCATCACCAACAACGCCACGCTCATTTACAAACGCTCCGACAACTTTGGTGTGGCTGACGTGATTGCAGGCACAGGTGTGTTGCGCCAAGAGGGCACAGGCACCTTGACACTCAGCGGCACCAACACCTACACCGGTGCCACCACCGTGAACAGCGGCACATTGGCCATCAGCAGCGATGCCAATTTGGGCGCAGCACCCAGCAGCGCTCAGACCAACCAACTGGTGGTCAACAGCGGTGCTGGCTTGTATTTCTATCCCGTGTTCACGGGCAGCTTGAACGCCAACCGTGGCATCACGCTCACGGGCAGCACCACTTTCACCACCGCCACGGGCAGTGAGGTGACGTATGCAGGCATCGTGGCGGGCACAGGCAGTCTCACCAAAGCAGGGGCGGGCACACTCATCTTGAATGGCACCAACACCTACGCCGCCACCACCGTCAGCGCAGGCACCTTGCAAATTGGCGCAGGCAGCACCACAGGCACCTTGGGCACAGGTGCGGTGGCCAACAACGCAGCGCTTGTGTTTAACCGCTCAGATAACAACACTGTGGCCAACGCCATCAGCGGCACGGGCACGCTGAGCAAGTTGGGCACCAACACGCTCACATTGACTGGCTTGCAAACCTACACCGGTGCAACGGATGTGGCGGGTAGCTTGGTGTTCCAAAACGATGTGCCACCCACGACCCCAAGCTTCACGGGCACTGGCCAAGTCGCCATTGAGCCGAGCAGCACCAGCTTTACCGCCAACCTCACAAGCAGCTACAGCTTTGCCAGCACCTTAACGGGTGTGCGTTTGGGCAAAGACGGCAACACCAAAAACATCACCAGCAGCTCGGCCATCAGCATTGCGGGGCCGGTTGAGTTGTATGGTGGTGCGCTGCTCATCAACAACGATGTGCAATCGAGTGCATTGGGTGCCAAGGTGTTGTTCAAAGCCTTGAGCAATATCACGTTGGATGCCGCACGGACGGTGACCACCAACGGTGGCGACATCACGTTCTGGGCTGACAGCGATGCGTCTGGCGCAGGCGGCATTCTGTTGAAAACAGGTAGCACGTTGGATGCTCGCCGCACCGTCGACCGCGCCGCAAGCAAGACCTTTGATGCAACTGGTGGTGGCACCATCACGCTCGCGGGTGGTTTGGATGATGGCGGTGTGGCATCTGGCAGCGCTGGGCTGATTGCTGGCTTGGTGGCCGGTGACGGTCGCCCCGATGGCTATGCCGTGGACTATGGTGGCACCAGCATTCAATACGGCATCATGCTGGGCACCGAGTCAGCGGGGGCAGCGCAAAACGCCAACATCAAGTTCTACAGCGGTGGTGGTGACCTTCGCATGCATGGTTTGGTGACCACTGTGGTGGGCGCTGGCGGCAATGGCCCAACAGGTTTGATTGCTTACCAAGGCGTCAACATGGACGGTGGTGTTGAAGGCGATATTCGTTTGCTCGGCTCTGCCACGGTGACCACACAGTACCCGATTGGTATGGATCTCCAAGCATGGCGTAGCAGCACAGGCGTGGGTGGCACGCTGCGCACGCAAAACGGTGACATTCAAATTGTGGGTCGCTCCTCAGGTGCCACAAGCTCGGGCGTGGGCTTGTCTGTGTTGGCGCAAGACAGCACGCGACGGGTGGTGATCGCTGCAACGGGGACAGGCTCCGTCACGCTCGATGCGAAAGCTGTTGGTACGTCACCCACAGACATGGCTTTGAGCGGTGTTGATGTGTTGGCGGCCAGTGGCGACATTCATGTGACAGGACAAAACTCAGGTTTGCTATTCCGCACCTGGCCCTCGACTGCGACGAACTACATCGGTGGGTACACCGGTGGTTTGGTGGCGAGTTCATCCGCCAATGTTTACCTGGATGGCGACAAGCTCGACTTTTCTTCCCCCGTGGCCGTGGCCACCACAGGCGCTGTGTATGTGGAGCCGTTTGGTGTGGCCTTCACCAGTGCTGTGTCATTGCCTTCTACATTCACGGTTGACAGTGCAGCCACCAGCTTCACCTTGGGCAAATCCAGCAACACCGCCAACTTGACGGTGGCATCGCCCCTCACCATCAATGGCCCCATCCGTGTGTACGGTGGCAACATCACGCTCAATGCTGCGTTGACGACCAACAACGCCACAACGGGCGATGTGCTGCTGCGTGGTGCTGACATCAACAGCGCATACAACATCAGCTTGGCTTCTGGCCGAACACTGACGGTCAACAACAGCGGTAACAGCAGCGTGTTGTCAGGCGTGATTTCGGGCACAGGCGTGAACGTGTCTAAGTTGGGCGCTGGTGTGTTGACGCTCACCGGCAACAACACCTACACCGGCGGCACCAGCATCGACACGGGCAGCACCTTGGTGGCAGGCAATGCAGCCACTTCGGGCGCGTTGGGTACAGGCGCCATCAGCAACAACGGCGTGTTGAGCTTCAAGCGCTCAGACGCCATCGCTGTGGCGGATGTGATTTCGGGCACCGGCATCGTCAAGCAAGAAGGCTCAGGCACGCTGACCCTCAGCGCCACCAACACCTACGAAGGCGGCACACAGGTGAATGCGGGCACCTTGGCCATCAGCACCGACCGCAACGTGGGTGCAGTGCCTTTGACCTTCGACGCAGACAACGTGCTGTTGAACGGCGGCACGCTTCGCTTCTTGGCTGGCTTCACCACCTTGCACGCCAACCGTGGCATCACGCTGGGCGCAGGCAACGGCACGCTGAGCACCGATGCCTCGGTGTCTGTTAATTACAGCGGCGTCATCGCAGGTACAGGCGGTTTGACCAAGTCCGGCTCGGGTACGTTGACGCTCACGAACATTCAAACCTACACGGGCACCACCACCATCTCTGGCGGCACCTTGAATGTGGGTGATGGCTCGGAGGCTTTGGCTGCCCTAGGTGCCAACGCGTTGAGCATCGGCACAGGCGCGACGCTCAACTTCAACCACAACGCAGCGGTGACGGTGGCCAATGCCATTTCTGGTTTGGGCCAGCTCAACAAAATCGGCACCAACACGCTCACCCTCACAGGCGTGAACAGCTACACCGGTGCCACCGGCGTGGGCACTGCAGGCGGTGTGGTGTTTGCCAACAACACAGCACCCACCACATCCGGCTTCACAGGTTCAGGCACGGTGACGATTGAACCCACCAGCAGCTTTGCCAGCGCGGTGACAGCCAACTACACCTACGACACCACTCTCAGCGGCTTGACGCTGGGCAAGTTGGGCAACTTGACGAACATGACCTTGAACAGCTTGGTCAACATCGCAGGCCCCATCACGGTGTATGCGCCCCAAATCACAGTGAACCAAGCCCTGAGTAGCACAGGCGGCTTGACGCTCAATGGCGCTTCTGTGCTCAACGGCGCCACCATCAACACCACAGGCGCGCAGGCCTATAACGGCGCGGTCACGCTGGGCGCAGCCACCGTGCTGACCAGCACAGGCAGTGGCGCCATCAGCTTTGGCAGCACGCTCAATGGCGGCTACACCTTGGCGGTGAACACCTCGGGTGCGACCACCTTTGCTGGCGTTGTGGGCGGCACGACAGCGCTGACGAGCCTCACCACAGATGTTGGCGGCACAGTGGCCATCAACGGTGGTGTGGTCAACACCACGGGCGCACAAAGCTATGGCGAAGCCGCCACCTTGGGCGCAGCCACGGTGCTGGCTAGCTCGGGCAGCGGCGCCATCACGTTTGGCAGCACGCTCAATGGCGCACAAACCTTGGCCATCAACACAGCAGGTGCGACCACCTTCGCAGGCGCAGTGGGTGGCACCACAGCGTTGACCAGCCTCAGCACCGATGCAGGCGGCACCGTGGCCATCAACGGTGGGGTGGTGAACACCACCGGCGCACAAAGCTATGGCGAAGCAGCCACCTTGGGGGCTGCCACCGTGCTGACCAGCACAGGCAGCGGTGCCATCACGTTTGGCAGCACGCTCAATGGCGCACAAACTTTGGTGGTCAACACCTCGGGCGCCACCACCTTCACAGGCGCAGTGGGTGGCTCTGTTGCGTTGACCAGCCTCACCACCGACGCAGGTGGCACCGTGGCCATCAACGGTGGTGTGGTCAACACCACCGGCGCACAAAGCTATGGCGAAGCAGCCACCTTGGGTGCAGCCACTGTGCTGACCAGCACAGGCAGTGGTGCCATCACCTTTGGTAACACCTTGAACGGTGCTCAAACTTTGGCCGTCAACACAGCAGGTGCTACCACCTTCACAGGTGCTGTGGGTGGCACGACGGCATTGACCAGCCTCACCACTGATGCAGGTGGCACCGTGGCCATCAATGGTGGTGTGGTCAACACCACAGGCGCACAGATCTACAACGACGTGGCGACCTTGGGCGCTGCGACCACATTGACCAGCACAGGTAATGGCGCCATCACCTTTGGCAGCACTTTGAACGGTGCTCAAACCTTGGCGGTCAACACATCGGGCGCGACCACGTTCACAGGCGCAGTGGGTGGCTCAGTTGCGTTGACCAGCCTCAGCACGGATGCAGGGGGCACCGTGGCCATCAACGGTGGTGTGGTGAACACCACAGGCGCACAAAGCTACGGCGATGCAGCCACCTTGGGTGCAGACACAATGCTCACCAGTACAGCAACTGGCGCCATCACGTTTGGCGGCACGCTCGATGGCGCGAAGAACTTGACGGTCAACACCGCTGGCATCACCACCTTTGGTGGCGCCGTGGGGGGCACAACAGCCTTGACCAGCGTGACCACCGATGCAGGCGGCAGTGTGGTCATCAGCGGTGGCAGTGTGCGCACCACAGGCGCGCAAACCTACAACGACGCGGTGAATTTGGGCGCAGCCACCACGCTGCAAGGTGTGAATGTGGCCTTGCTGTCCACCGTGGACGGCGCGCAAGCGCTGACCCTGAGCGACAGTGGCACCACGGTGTTAGGCGGCATCATCGGCGGCAGCACGCCGTTGCTGAGCTTGACCACCGATTCACTCACCACGGCAGCGGGTGAAACACAGCTCAAAGCGGGCAGCATTCACGTCACCACGAACGCGGTGTTCAACGACATCGTCAAAGTGTTCACCGACGTGGCCGTGCAAACCGACGGTGATTTGAAGTTCTTGCAAACCGTCAACGGTGACACGGCCAACACGCGCAGCTTGACGCTTGATGCCGGTAGCGTGGGCAACATCACCGCCCAAGGCGTGGTGGGTGGCAGCGCCGCACTCAAA
>Ga0213920_1000281_pt1 | contig 46236 bp, 51 predicted proteins | sample McNCre1117MG_FD_161054 | JGI IMG/M metagenome (GOLD analysis project Ga0213920, IMG submission 161054) | Freshwater microbial communities from McNutts Creek, Athens, Georgia, United States - 11-17 MG | ecosystem: Environmental > Aquatic > Freshwater > Creek | place: USA: Georgia | collected...
TCGGCTTCGCAGCCTTGTTGATGGCTGGTTTGGACGGTATCGAGAACAAGATCCACCCAGGCGAAGCAGCGACCAAAGACTTGTACCACCTCCCTCCAGAGGAAGACAAGTTGGTGCCAACCGTGTGTTCTAGCTTGGACCAAGCTTTGGACGCATTGAACGCAGACCGCGCCTTCTTGACCAAAGGCGGCGTGTTCACCGACTCGTGGATCGACTCTTACATCGAATTGAAGATGCAAGAAGTGACCCGCAGCCGCGTGGAAGTGTCTCCTGTCGAATACGACATGTACTACTCGCTGTAATTCGTTACAACGGTAGACACACGAAAAGGACGGCGCGAGCCGTCCTTTTTTGTTTCAATCGTGACTGTTTTTCAATTTGGGCTGACATGACCTGTATTGCATTGCGCCGTTGGCTGCTCAGATGTGTGAGTCTGCGTTTGGGCTTTGTGGTGGCCCTGTGCGCGGTCCAAGTCGCGCTGGCCGAGTCGCCGCGCGTGTTTCGTTGCGGCAATGTGTATACCAATCAACCGATCCCCCATCAAAATTGCAAACCTTTGACGGGTGGCAATGTCACCGTGATTGAAGGCACGCAAGTGCAGACCTCTGTGACACCCACCGCCATCGGCTCAACCGTCGCCCCATCGACTACCGCAACCGCAAGCGCCTATAAAGTCGAATCTCAAGCGCAACGCCAGCGCGATGTCCAAGCCAGCGTGCTGTTGCAAACGGAGCTGCAAAAAGCCCAAGCGCGTCATGCCGAACTACTGCGCTTGTGGAACAACGGTGAGCCTGAGCGTCAGGCCGATGAGCAGCGACAACCCCAAAAATACCAAGAGCGTGTGACCCAGTTGCGCACCGCCTTGCAACGCAGCGAAGCCGATGTGGCTGGTCTGCAGCGTGAACTGGCGCGCTTGCCTGTTACCCCAGTTGGAACCACCCCACCATGACACCTACCTCACACATGTTTGATCTGCTCGCCACCCTCGTCGCCATTGTGCGAATTGATGGCGTGGTGGTGTTCGCCAACGCCGCACTCGAAGACGTGATGGGGCTGTCACGTCGCAACATCGAAGGCACGCCGCTGTCGTCTTACTTCACCGAAACACAGGCCTTAGAGAACGCATTGCAGGGCGCGCAAACCAACGCCTTTGCCGCCTTGCGTTACGACGCGCATTTGCGCCGTCCGAACCAAGACCCACTGCCCGTGCACGTCATCGTGGCGCCCAGTGATCGTGCCGATGAAGTGCTCGTGGAGTTGTTGCCTTTGGAGCAACAAACTCGCCAAGACCGTGAAGAACGCCTGATCGACCAAGCCCAAGCCAACAAAGAGCTGATTCGCAACCTCGCCCACGAAATCAAAAATCCTTTGGGCGGCATTCGTGGCGCGGCGCAGTTGCTGCAAATGGAAGTCGAAAGCCGCGATTTGATTGAATACACCCAAGTCATCATTCACGAAGCCGACCGCCTGCAGGTGTTGGTCGACCGTTTGCTGGCACCGCACCGTCGCCCGCACGTGGTGGGTGATGTCAACATCCACGAGGTGTGCGAGCGTGTGCGCAGTTTGATCTTGGCCGAGTTCCCCAAAGGCTTGCGGGTGGTTCGCGACTATGACACGTCCATCCCCGAGTTGCGTGGGGACCGCGAACAGCTGATTCAAGCGGTGCTCAACATCGTTCACAACGCAGCCCAAGCCTTGGTGGAGCGTGTTGCCACCGGCGATGCTGAGATCGTTTTGCGCACCCGCATCAACCGACAAGTCACTTTCAGCAAACAACGCTACCGGTTGGCACTGGAATTGCATGTAATAGACAACGGGCCCGGCATTCCGGAAGAAATCAAGGACAGGTTGTTCTTTCCCTTGGTTTCTGGACGAGATGGCGGATCAGGCTTGGGACTGAATTTGGCACAAACTTTTGTGCAACAGCACCACGGTCTGATTGAGTGCGACAGCGTGGTGGGACGTACAGATTTCAAAATCTTGATCCCGCTACCCTGAACGCCAGACCCACGGCCCATTGATGAATTTTGAGAAAGTAGCGCTGACATGAAACCGATTTGGATTGTGGATGACGACCAGTCAATTCGCTTCGTGCTGGAGAAGGCGCTGCTGCGCGAGAACATGCCCACGCGCAGCTTCACCAACCCTCGCGAAGTGTTGCAAGCACTCGATGCTGCGGGGCCCGACGAAGGCCCGCAGGTATTGGTCAGCGACATCCGCATGCCTGGCGGGTCGGGGCTAGATTTGTTGGGCAAAGTCAAAGAGCGTTTGCCTGCTTTGCCCGTCATCATCATGACGGCGTTTTCAGACTTAGACAGCGCTGTTTCTGCCTTTCAAGGCGGTGCCTTTGAGTATTTGCCCAAGCCCTTTGACCTGCCCAAAGCCGTGGAGTTGATCCGCCGTGCGGTGGACGAAAGTCAACGCGAGCAAGCCCAAATTGAGTTGCAAGACGCCACGCCCGAAATGCTGGGCCAAGCCCCGGCCATGCAAGATGTGTTTCGTGCCATTGGTCGCCTGAGCCAGAGCAATGTCACGGTGATGATCACGGGCGAAAGCGGCTCAGGCAAAGAGCTGGTCGCACGCGCCTTGCACAAGCATTCGCCACGCGGTGATGCGGGCAACAAAGGCCCGTTTGTCGCTATCAACACGGCAGCCATTCCGAAAGATTTGCTGGAAAGCGAATTGTTTGGGCACGAACGTGGTGCATTCACCGGCGCCCAAACCACACGCCGTGGCCGCTTCGAACAAGCCGAAGGCGGCACCCTGTTTTTGGACGAAATCGGCGATATGCCGTTTGATTTGCAAACCCGTTTGTTGCGCGTTTTGAGCGATGGCAATTACTACCGTGTCGGCGGCCACAGCGCCATCAAAGCCAATGTACGTGTGATCGCGGCGACCCATCAAGATTTGGAAAAACGCGTCAAAGATGGCGTGTTTCGCGAAGACTTGTTTCACCGCCTGAACGTCATTCGTTTGCGATTGCCCGCTTTGCGTGAGCGCCGCGAAGACATCCCAGCGCTGACGCGCCACTTTTTGCAGCAGAGTGCACAACAATTGGGCGTGGAATCCAAACGTATCTCCGATTTGGCGCAGAACGTGTTGAACCAGTTCAACTTTCCCGGCAACGTGCGTCAGTTAGAGAACATTTGCCACTGGTTGACCGTGATGGCTCCCGCGCAGGTGATCGAGCCCAAAGATTTGCCGCCTGAAGTGCAATTGCAAGGTGAGGGCGCTGACGTTGCGGTGCATGTGGGGCAAGACACGTCTGCGGTTGCGATGAGCCACAGCAGTCCCGTAACCTCCGATTTGCCCAAGCCTTTGGCGCCTGTTTCAAGTGCATCGGACAACGGGTCTACCGCCCCCGTGGTGTTGAACATGCCCGGTGCCGATTGGGAGCAGGGTCTAGAAGCCGAAGCCATGAGCTTGCTTGTGGCAGGACGTACGGATGTGTGGGATGTGCTGGTGAACCGCTTTGAGGCACGCTTGATTCAAACTGCCTTGGTGAACACGCGTGGACGTCGTATAGAGGCTGCCCAGAAATTGGGCATTGGCCGCAACACCATCACTCGAAAAATTCAAGAATTAGGTCTCGATGATTGACTAGGTCCTCAAGCGAGTCGCGGCTCGCTTGGGGATTTAGCTGAGTGTCACGATGACCGGCGCGTGGTCGCTGGGACGCTCATTTTTGCGTGGGGCTTTGTCGATCACGCAGGCTTGTACGGCGGGCTTCAGGGCTTCGCTGACCAAGATGTGGTCAATGCGCAGGCCGCGGTTGCGTCGGAAGGCGAACTCGCGGTAATCCCACCAGCTGTAGGTTTTTTCGGGTTGGTCAAACAAACGGTAGGCATCGTGCATGCCCGACGCAATCAGTGCTTGAAAGTGCTCGCGCTCAGCCACGGTGCAATGGATGGTGTCTTTCAAACCAATGGGGTCCCACACATCGCGGTCGTCCACGGTGATGTTGAAGTCGCCCATTAATACGAGTTTGGGGTGTTGTTTGAGCTCTTCGCGGACCCAATCGTTCAAGGCTTCTAGCCAGCGCATTTTGTAAACAAATTTGTCGCTGTCGGGGGCTTGTCCGTTCGGAAAATAGGCACCGATCACGCGCACTCCGTCGACTGTTCCTGCGATAACGCGGGCCATGTCGTCGTCAAAGCCAGGGATATTTTTTACCACCTCCGTGGCGTCGTTGCGTGAGAGCAGGGCCACACCGTTGTAGGTTTTTTGTCCGAAAAACGCCACTTTGTAGCCAGCGGCTTCGATGGCCTCTTTGGGGAACTTGTCGTCGGTGGTTTTGGTTTCTTGCAGCACCAAGGCGTCGACAGGGTTGGCCGCGAGCCAGTCGAGCACTTGGGGCAAGCGCACGGTGAGGGAGTTGACGTTCCAGGTGGCGAGTTGCATAGAGGAAGCGCAGGTCATCAAATGTGCATGAAGGCCAACACGCCCACGCTCACGCCCACGGCGCCCGCACCAAACATGGCGAATTGCAACCAGCGTTTACGGGTGAGCAAAGCGATGGCGGCCAAGGCAATGGCGACTTGCAGCAAGGTGGTGGCTTGGGCCCAGCGGTGGTGCTGGTGCATTTGTTCGTCAGAGGCATGGTCCCAGTCGCTGGATTCGGTTTCTAGCGCTTCGGCCTTGGCTTTGATGTCTGCCTTTTCCGCTTTGTAGCGCTTGACTTCTTCGGCGTAGAAGTCTTGCTTGGCGGCGGGTGCTAACGCGATGGCCAATTCACTCAAGTTTTGCTTGCTGCTTTTGGCTTGGTAGTAGTTCCACTGGTTAGACGCTTCGGTCTTTTTGATGGCCGCATTGTTTTTGTACAAACCCGCGTTGGCTTGGGTCGCACCGCCCATGTATCCAAAAATGGCCCCAACGGTGGCGATGATGGCGGTGAACATGGCGATTTTGTTGGTGAAGCCATCGCCATGCCCTTGGGCAGCATGCTCGAGTTCGTGGTCGTGGGGGCCGTGGACGTGGAAGCCGTGATCAGACATTTAAATCTCCTGGGGGGTGTTTGGGTTCGCGCGAGTGAGGGTGACGAAGCTGTAGGCCAAGCCATTGGCTGCGGTGTATGACTCGCGTGCGGTTTCTTGCCAACTGACATCAAAGGTGGGCGCGAAGGCATCACCTTCAAAATCTGCATCAATTTCCGTGATGACTGCGCGTTGGGCCAACGGCAGCGCTTGGGCGTACACCTCGGCACCACCTATCACCCACACCTCGGCTTCGGTGCTGCACGCCGCTAATGCTTGCGCCATGCTGTGGGCGACATGTGCGCCTGGCGCTTGCCAATCGGTTTGGCGTGTCACAACGATGTTGGTGCGGCCCGGTAATGGCCTAAATTTTGGGGGCAGTGACTCCCAAGTCTTACGCCCCATGATGACGGGCTGTCCTAACGTGGTTTTTTTAAAATGCGCCAAGTCTTCAGGCAAATGCCACGGCAGGGTGTTGTTCAGGCCAATGACGCCCTTGCGTGCACACGCAAATATCAAGTTCAAACGCATGGATGGCCTTGGGTTTAAACGGCCACAGGCGCTTTGATGGCACCGTGGCATTGGTAGTCGAGGACTTCGAAGTCTTCGTATTCATAGCCAAAGATGGAGTCGGGTTTGCGCTTGATGTTCAATGTGGGGTAGGCGAAGGGGGCGCGGCTGAGTTGCAGAGCCACTTGTTCGTGGTGGTTGCTGTAAATGTGGCAATCACCCCCTGTCCAAATGAAGTCGCCTACATCCAAGTCACATTGCTGGGCCACCATGTGGGTGAGTAAAGCGTAGCTGGCAATGTTGAAGGGCACGCCCAAGAAAATGTCGGCGCTGCGCTGGTACAGCTGGCAGCTTAAGCGGCCGCGTTCGCCTGGGTTTTGGGCGGGAGCGACATAGAACTGGAAAAAAGCATGGCAAGGCATCAGCGCCATTTGGTTGAGTTCGGCCACGTTCCACGCGCTGACGATGATTCGACGCGAGTCGGGGTTGGTTTTGAGCGTTTGGATAACGTCTGCAATTTGGTCGATATGGCCACCATCAGGGGTTGGCCAGCTCCGCCATTGCACACCGTAGACGGGGCCTAAGTCGCCGTTTTCACGCGCCCATTCGTCCCAAATGCTGACGCCGCGTTCCTTGAGCCAGTTGTTGTTGCTCGAGCCCGTTAAAAACCAGAGCAATTCTTGAATGATCGAGCGGAGGTGAACTTTTTTGGTGGTCACCAGCGGGAACCCCTCATTCAAGTCGAAACGCATTTGGTAGCCAAAGACGCTTTTCGTGCCTGTGCCGGTGCGGTCTGTCTTGGCCACGCCGTGCGTATCGACGTGTTGCATGAAGTCTTCGTATTGGCAGCGAATGGGGCGCATAAGGGGGGTAATCACTGAAAAAAAAGCTCTTTAAGTTTAAGCGCTTTAATTAACTTGAAGTTAGTATTAAAGTACTATAAGCTAGTTGGCGTATTGACTGTGAGTGACTCTTATCAGACATTTGAAGTTGCGCAAACAAATCAATCTGCTCCTAATTCTCAACATATTTCAAGCCATGCCTGAAACACAGCCTAATGTTTATGAAACGTGTGACCCCGCGTACTTGCAGCAATTACGTGGTCAGGTGGGCATGGACGTTGTTCAGCTGGCACGCATTGCTTGTTTGTCTGTTGCACAAGTCAAGTCTTTGGAGCTGGGAAGCCATGACTTGTTTTACTCCCCAGCGATTAAGCGTCAAGCTTACAAACGGGCATTGATGATTTTGGGGGCGCCGCCACCAGTGGCGTTCGCTGCGTCTGAAGCAAATGACGTCATGACGTCTGCGGTGGTTGCGCCTGTGAATGAGAGTTTGAACCACATTGCCGATCTGAGCACTCAATCTGTGGACGATTGGAAAGGGCCGGCAAGCGGCGGCGGTTGGGTGATTCGCAAACAGGTCGTGCTGGCAACTTTGGCTTTTGTGGTGACCTTGGGCGGTCTGCTGGTGGTCTATCCCAACGAAGGTGATGCGTCGATGACCTTGGCCTCGGCTGCGTCGCCACAGATGAAGAATGAACCGGTTCGCGCATCGCTTGCCAAGCCAGCGGTGGTTGCTTCCCATGTGACGGTGGCACCTGCGAATTTGGCTGTTGCCTCCGACGTGATGAAAAACGCATCCGACGCAACCGTTGTTGCGACTCGAGCTTTTGGCGCTTGTGCGTTTTCTAGCGATCCCGGTCCTGAAGTATCACCAGCGACGCCCAAAAAAGAGGGTAAATTTGTTTATTTGGTCAGTCCAGCCGACACGACGTTGTGCGTGGTCGATGGCAACAAACAAGCCAACACCGTGCAGCTGAAGGCGGGAGAAGGGCGTAGTGTTTATGGCACATCACCTTGGCAGATATCGGGTACCAGTTTGGCGCAGGTTCAAATTTACTTTCAAGGTTGGCGCGCGAGCTTGCCTGAGGGTGTCGTTCAAAAAATAGTGTTGGTTGAAAAAACGCTCACCCCTTGATTTTTGGCATGATCTAGGCTATGCCCCATTTGTCTTTTCAAGCTTCCTCATTTCTTGGCCATGTCGTCGTCATTGATGACGATGCGTCGATTCGCCGCAGTCTATCTACGCTGCTGACGCGTGCTGGTTACCACGTGAGCGTGTATGAGAGTGCTGATCTTTTCTTGCAAGCCCCCGAGTTGCCCAAGCCCTGCGTGATTTTGCTGGACATGCGCATGCCAGGCACTTTGGGCGTCGATTTGCAAGCACACCTTCAGCAGATCGCGCCATCGGTGCCGATTGTGTTTGCCAGTGGTGACAGCCGTTCGGAAGAAATCATTCGTGCCATGAAGCAAGGGGCGGTGGACTTTTTGCTCAAACCTTTCACCCCACAGGTTTTGCTAGATACCTTGCAAAGTGCCATGCAGCAGGCGGTGAACACCCACAAACAAGACCACCACGTAGACAAAGTGAAGGCGTTGCTCAAGTGCTTGACGGCCCGCGAGTTTGAAGTGTGCAGCTGGATCGTGCGTGGCTACACCAACCAACACATTGCGGAGTTAGATGGTGGTGCTGCGGCTACTGTGAAGCTGCATCGTGCACGTGTGATGAATAAATTAGGCGTTGAAACGCTGCCCGATTTGATCAAGCTGCTCGAAGGCGTTGAGTTGACGTCCGAGCTGTATACCGAACTCAACGCACCACACGACCCGGATTGAGCAAACCCTGTGGGTCTAAGGCCTGCTTGACTTGGCGCATCAGCGTCAGTGCCACGGGGTCTTTGTAATCGGGCAGCGTGTCCACTTTCAAACTGCCCACGCCATGCTCGGCAGAGATGGAGCCCCCTAAGGCTTTGACGGCGTCGTACACCAGCGTGTTCACGCGGTCTTCTTGGGTTTGCAAGAACAGTTTGTTGTCGCTGCCTTGGGGGGACTGCACGTTGTAGTGCAAATTGCCATCGCCCAAATGGCCAAAATTCACGATGCGAACGCCTTCAATCTCTCGCTTCAGCAGCGCATCGGTATTTGCCACAAAAGAAGGGATGGCAGACACGGGCAGCGAAATATCGTGCTTGATGTTCAAGCCTTCCTCCGCCTGTGCCAAGGTGATGCTTTCGCGGATGTGCCACAAATTGCGGGCTTGCGACAAACTCTCGGCGACGACAGCGTCGGTGACGCAGCCGTCTTCAAAAGCCAGCTCGAGCAAATGCTCAAAACGGCTGCGAGCGTGTTCTTCCGACTCGGTGTCTGAGTTTTCCAGCAACACGCAATAGGGCGTGTCTTGCCACAAAGGCACGCGCAGTTGTGGGTAATGTTTGTCGACCAAGCTGAGGGCGAATTGGCCCATCATTTCGAAACCGGTCAGACCTGCGCCTAGGTGTTGATGGGCCAGCCCCAGCAATTTGACGGCGTGTTCGACCGATGGCACAGCCGCCCACGCCGTCAGGCTGACCGCTGGCAGCGGATAAAGCTTCATGGTGGCGGCAGTGATGATGCCCAGCGTGCCCTCGCTGCCGATCATCAAATTACGCAGGTCATAGCCCGTGTTGTCTTTGCGCAGGCCACTCAAGGTGTGCATGATGTCGCCTTGGGCGGTGACCACCTCGAGGCCCAAGCACAGCTCACGCGTGTTGCCATAACGCACCACCTGTGTGCCACCCGCGTTGGTGGCCAAGTTGCCGCCAATGGTGCAACTGCCTTCAGAGCCCAAGCTCAAAGGGAACAAAAAGCCCGCTTGCTCAGCGGCTTGTTGCACGTTTTGCAACACACAACCGGCTTCGACCGTGAGGGTGAGGTTGTCGGCGTCGATGGCGCGCACGGCATTCATGCGCTGCAAACTCAGGAGCACCTGTGTGCCCGATGTGTCGGGGATCGAGCCCACCACCAAGCCTGTGTTGCCCCCTTGCGGCACCACGCTCACGCCCGCTTTGGCGCAGGCTTTCACCACCGCGGCGACCTCTTGCGTGTTGCCAGGGCGAACCACGGCCAAGGCTTTGCCACGCACCCGTTTGCGCCAGTCTTGCTCGTAAGACGACAAATCGCCTTCCGTCAACACATGGGCATCGCCTAATGCGGAGCGCAAAGCGATGAGCAAATCAGGGAGGGCGGTGGGGGCAGTGTGAGTCATAAAACCTCGGGATTAGACAGTGGCTGACACGCTAGCGGTGTCCTCTGGCGCTGGGTTGTTTTTGGCGTGGCGAATGCGCAAGCGCACATGCATGGCGCAAGCCACAAACAGCACCACGCAGAGCAGCACTTCAAGCAGGGCGCAATAGTTGCTGGGCGCGGTGTCGCCCCAAGCGCGGACCACGCCTTCGGTGAAATACAACCAAATCATCAGGCTGAGCCAACGGTAGGTGTACATGCGGTTTTTCAGCAAGCCAGGCAGGGGGAAGCACAGTGGCAACACCTTGAGCGCCAACAGGGTGCCGCCGGGGCGAAGCGGTGCGAGCCAGAGCTCCCAAGCCAAACCGAGCACGATCAGCCCCAACAAGCTGCCCACGGCCAGCCCTCGGGTGAGCGTGACGTGACGCGGGGTAATTTCTGCAGAGGGTTGGGTATAGGTGTGCATAGACGATGGCATGATTCAGCCCATGATTGTCCCGCAACTGCAAAGCTTCCTTGACCGACTGGCCCGATTCCCTTGGCGTAATACCGCACGCGTGCTGCGCCAGCGCTTTCGTGAGGACCGCTTGGGGCAAACCGCAGGCAGCTTGACCTTCACCACCACCATTGCGCTGGTGCCTTTGTTGGCGGTGACGTTGGCGGTGTTCACGGCATTTCCGATCTTCAGCGACTTTCAAACGGTGTTGCAAAAACGCTTGGTTGAGAGCTTTGTGCCCGACAACATTTCGCGTCAAGTATTGGGCTATTTGAGCCAATTTGCCAGCAAGGCCAGCCGCTTAGGCGTCGCGGGTGTGACCGCGCTGTTTTTGTCTGCCGTCACCTTGGTGTTGACCATCGACCGCACGCTCAATGCGATTTGGCGTGTGCGCAAACGTCGCCCGTTTGCGCAAAGCTTGTTGTTGTACTGGACCGCCATCACGCTGGGCCCGCTGTTGATGGGGGTGAGTTTGGTGCTCATGTCTCAGTTTGTGGCGATCTCGCGAGGATTCGCCCCTGAGATGACGGGCAATATGCGCTGGTTGCTGAGTACGCTGGAGTTTTTGTTGTTGGCGTGGAGCGTGAGCGCGATGTACCGCTATGTGCCCTATACCCAAGTGCATTGGCGTCATGCGCTGGTGGGTGGTGTGTGGGTGGCCGCTGCGACTGAAATTGCACGCAAAGTGCTGGCCTATTACTTTGGCCAAATGCCCACCTATTCGGTGGTGTACGGCGCGTTTGCAACGGTGCCGATTTTGTTGGTCTGGATGTATTTGGCGTGGACCATTGTCTTGTTGGGCGCGGTGCTGGTCGCCAATTTACCGAGTTTGTTAGACGGTATTTCTCGCGATGGACGCAGCGTGGGTTGGCGGTTTCAGCTGGCGCTGGAGGTGTTGCAACGCTTGCAACTGGCCCGCAACCGCGACGAGCATGGCGCCAGCCTCAGCACCCTGTGTGCGGACTTGCATTTGGATCCTTTGCAGCTCGAAGAAGTGCTGGCCACCTTGGTCCATCTGGATTGGATTGCCCGCTTGAGCGAACAAGTCGATGCCCAACAAACCCACCTCAAAGAAGCCCGCTACGTCATGCTGGCTGACCCGCACCAAACCTTGCTATCGCCCTTGATGGAGCGTTTGCTGTTGGTGCGCAGCCCCGAGTCTGAGGGGCTGTGGATGCGTTGGCAAGATTTACGTTTGCGCGATGTGCTCTGAGGTTTAAACCGTCATGCCCAAAAACGCTGTCAGTGCCTGCAACGTTTCCTCGGGCGACTCGCTCATTTGGTGGTGCCCCATGGGCACATTGACCACGCTGTATGTTTTGCCGCCTGCCTTGGCTTGCTCGATCAAGGGTTTGGCCGCTTTGGGCGTGGTCATCTGGTCGGTGGCGCCCAGTAAAAACAGAATGGGGCACGTCACGGCATCCATCGCCGCTAAGCCGTTGGCGTAGCTGTCGCAGGCCACAAAGCCGCGGTGAAACACATTGACCGACGTGTTGCTGGCCAGCACGCGACGGCCCAGCGCCATTGATGCACCGTACACCCATGTGCCGGGGCCCAGCGCTGAGGGCGGCGCGGCCAAGGTCGAGCGCGAAAACACATTCACCATGTGCAGCGCTTTCATGGGCGCGTTGAGCGAGGCGTCAATCAGAGCCGGCGACACCTTCATCGGGAAGGCGGTGCCCACCAATGCCAAGTGGGTGATGCGGTCTTTCAAGCGCGCTGCCGTTTCCAGCGCGATCAACGAGCCCCAGCTGTGCCCCACCAACGCCGCTTTTTCAATGCCCGCAGCGTCGAGCAAGTCTTGGATGAATTGCGAGGCTTCTTCGACTGTCGATGGTGCGTCGCCACCGCTGCGGCAATGGCCGGGCAGATCGACCGCCAAGACGTTGAAGCCATGGTGGGCTAGGTAGCGGCTTTGCAAAATCCACACGCTGTGGTCGTTCAGCACGCCGTGGATGAACACGAGGGTGGGTTTGGTGGCATCAAAGGCTTTGCCACCGGTGTAGGCATAGGCTTCGTAGGGTTGGTCTGTGGACGTTTGAAGGGTGAATTTCATGCGCGTGTCTCCTTAGGCTTGGGGGGCTTGACGCGTGGCTGCATCGCCCGCTTTTTCTGCGGCCTTGAGTGCACGTTTGAGATCGTCGATCAAATCGGCGGGGTCTTCCAACCCAATGGACAAACGGATGGTGCCAGGGCCAATGCCTGCGCCCGCCAAGGCCTCGTCGCTCATGCGGAAGTGGGTGGTGCTGGCGGGGTGAATGACCAAGCTGCGGCAGTCGCCCACGTTGGCGAGGTGGCTGAACAGTTTCAAGGCTTCGATGAAGGCCACGCCTTGCGCGCGGCTGCCTTTCAAGTCAAAGCTGAAGACCGAACCGGCGCCGCGTGCGCCAAAGCGCAGCAGCTTTTCAGCCAAGGCGTGGCTGGGGTGGCTCTCGATCAGTGGGTGGCCCACGCGGCTCACCATCGGGTGGCTGGCCAAAAACTGCACCACTTTTTCGGTGTTCGCCATGTGGCGCTCCATGCGCAGTGGCAGGGTTTCGATGCCTTGCAAAATCAGCCATGCGCTGTGCGGGCTCAGGCAGGCGCCAAAGTCGCGCAGGCCTTCGCGGCGGGCTCGCAGCAAGAAAGCGCCAATGGTGCTTTCTTCACTGAACACCATGTTGTGAAAGCCTTCGTAGTGTTGGGTGAGCTCGGGGAATTTGCCGCTCTTTTCCCAATCGAAGCTGCCACCGTCCACCACGATACCGCCAATGACCGTGCCGTGGCCGCTCAAGAACTTGGTGGCTGAGTGGTAAACCAAATCGGCGCCCAACTCGAAAGGTTTGATCAAGTAGGGCGAGGTCAGGGTGGAGTCGACCAGCAGCGGCACACCTGCGTCGTGGGCGATGGCCGATATGGTCGGAATGTCGAGCACGTCCAAGCCGGGGTTGCCCACGGTTTCGCCAAAGAACAGTTTGGTGTTGGGGCGCACAGCAGCACGCCAACCGTCGATGTCGTCGGGTTTGACAAAAGTGGTTTCAATCCCAAAGCGGCTCAGCGTGTAGTGCAGCAAATTGTGCGAGCCGCCATACAAGGCGGTGCTGGCCACAATGTGCGAGCCAGCGCCCATCAGTGTGGCAATGGTGAGGTGCAAGGCGGCTTGGCCGCTGGCCGTGCTGATCGCGCCAATGCCACCCTCGAGGGCGGCCACGCGTTGCTCCAGCACCGCGTTGGTGGGGTTGCTGATGCGGCTGTACACATGGCCTGCACGCTCCAAGTTGAACAACGCGGCGGCGTGGTCGCTGGACTCAAACACGAATGAGGTGGTCAAGTGAATCGGCACCGCGCGTGCGCCGGTGGTGGGGTCGGGCGCGGCGCCTGCGTGCAGGGCGAGCGTGTCAAAACTTGGATCGGTGTAGCCAGGCATGGTTTCCTCGGGGGATTTGTCAGTTTTTGCACAGCCATTGTGGGCTATATTTCAATCCCCACCCGAGGAGATAAACCATGAAAGTCAGCGATATCCTGCGCGTCAAAGGCGGCGGAACTTTGTTCACCATCGATCCGATGGAGCCCCTAGCCAGTGCTGTGGCCACCATGGCCGAGAAAGACATGGGTTCGCTTTTGGTGATGGAGCACGGTGACTTGGTCGGTTTGCTGACCTTCCGCGAAGTGATTCAGGCTTTGCACCGCAGTGGCGGCGTCATTGGTGACTCCACCGTGCGCAGCGCGATGGACGACCACCCCTTGACGTGCTCTCCCGACACCGAACTCGACGAAGTGCGCCGCATGATGCTTGAGAGCCACGCCCGCTACATGCCCGTCATTGGCAACCGCCAATTGCAGGGCGTGATCAGTTTTTACGACGTGGCCAAGTCGGTGGTGGACAGCCAAAACTTCGAAAACCAAATGCTCAAGGCCTACATCAAAGACTGGCCAAGCGGGACAGAAGAAGAGAAAGCCTGATTCGGGCGAAAGAACGACGCGCCGCTCAGGGATAATCTCACCCCATGAGCGGCAATACCTTCGGAACCCTTTTCACCGTCACCAACTTTGGTGAATCCCACGGCCCAGCCATTGGCTGCGTGATTGACGGCTGCCCTCCGGGCATGTCGCTGTGCGAGGCTGACATTCAGATCGAACTCGATCGCCGTCGCCCCGGCACCAGCCGACACGTGACGCAACGCAACGAACCCGATCAAGTGCAAATCTTGTCGGGCGTGTACGAGGGCAAAACCACCGGTACCCCGATAGCGCTGCTCATCCAAAACACCGACCAGCGCAGCAAAGATTACGGCAACATTTTGCAAACGTTTCGCCCCGGTCATGCGGACTACACCTATTTTCAAAAATTCGGCATCCGCGATCCACGCGGCGGTGGCCGCTCTTCCGCCCGTTTGACCGCGCCCACAGTGGCTGCTGGCGCCGTGGCGAAGAAGTGGTTGAAAGAAAAGTTCGGCACCACGTTCTACGGTTGCATGACGCAGCTCGGCGAAATGCCCATTCCCTTTGAGAGCTGGGCCCATGTGGGCCACAACCCGTTCTACGCCCCTTGCGCCGATGTGCAAGCGTTTGAAGATTACATGGACAGCCTGCGCAAAGCGGGCGACTCGTGCGGCGCGCGCATTCGCGTGGTTGCTTCGGGCATGCCTGTGGGATTGGGTCAGCCTTTGTACGACAAGCTCGACGCCGACATTGCCTACGCGATGATGGGCCTGAATGCGGTCAAAGGCGTGGAGATTGGTGCGGGTTTTGCCAGCGTGGCCCAGCGTGGCACCACGCACGGGGACTCGTTGACCGCACAAGGCTTTCTGACCAACAACGCCGGCGGCGTGTTGGGCGGTATCAGCACCGGTCAAGATTTGGAGGTGAGCATTGCCATCAAGCCCACCAGCTCGATCTTGAGCCCCCGTGAGTCAATTGACCAAAACAGCCAACCCACGGAGGTGGTGACCAAGGGCCGTCACGACCCTTGCGTGGGCATTCGCGCAACCCCCATTGCCGAAGCTTTGCTGGCTTTGGTGGTGATGGACCACGCCTTGCGTCACCGTGCCCAATGCGGCGATGTGCAGGTGGCGATGCCTGCTATTCCTGGCCATGTTGGCGCCTAACCACGGTCTGTTTTGAGCACTTCTGCCTCTCAAGCGCGTTCTAGCAACGCGCTTTCTCGTTTTCAGCTCTTCCCTTTTGCTGCGCTGTCTGCCAGCTACTTTGCGCACATCGGGTTTTTCAACCCGTATCTGCCGCTTTGGCTCAAAGAGTTGGGTTTCTCCATCACGGTCATTGGTTTGCTCACGGCGGTGCAGGCCGCTACCCGTGTGTTGGCGCCTTATGGCTGGGGCTGGCTGAGCGACCACACGGGGGAGCGTGTGAAGTTGCTGCGCTTTTGTGCAGGGGCAGCGCTGCTGTGTTCGTGTGGCCTGTTGGTCAAAGGGGGCGTGGGCTGGTTGGCTTTTGTGTTGTTGCTGATGTTTGTTCACACCAGCGCCATGATGCCCATGAGCGAAGCGGCCTTGGCCCATTTGGTCAGCAGTGGTGAGGGCTTTGACGCACGTCGCTACGGGCGCGTTCGGCTGTGGGGCTCCCTTGGTTTTTTGGTCACCGTGTTTGTCGCGGGCGCTTGGTTTGAGCGTGTGGGCATGCAGAGTTTTCCCCTTTGGGCGGTGGGCTCATTGTTGTTGCTCAATGCGAGCGTGTGGTGGCTGCCCAATCACCGCGAAACTATGCATCAAGATGAGGCACGTCCGCCGGTCTGGGATGTCTTGTTGCAGCCCAAGGTGCAGTGGTTTTTTGCCACCGTGTTTTTCCATGTGTTGTCGCACATTGGTATTTACGTGTTTTTCTCGCTGTACCTGGATGAATTGGGTTACAGCAAAACCATGATTGGTGTCCTCTGGGCCGTGTCCGTGGCGGCAGAGATTGTGTGGTTCTTTACCCAAAGCCGTTGGTTGCCGCGGCTGAGTTTGTCGGCATGGCTTTTGGTCTGCGCTGCAGCCATGGTGTTGCGCATGGGGTTGACCACTTGGGCGGCGGGTTGGTTGCTGGCTTTGTTGTTGGCGCAGGTCCTGCACGCGCTGACATTTGCCACCCAGCACACCGTGTGCATTGCCTTGTTGTCGCACCATTTCCCGGGGCGTTTGCGCGGTAGGGGGCAAGCGCTGTATGCCTCTATTGGGTACGGCGTGCCTGGGGTGTTGGGCGCGCTGGGTGGCGGTGCGCTCAGTGATGCGTTTGGGTTGTCAGCGGTTTATGGCCTGTCCATCGTGACGTCTGTGCTGGCTTGTTTGTGCGCTTGGCGGTGCATGCGTTTGAATGCGCGTGGTTGAGCGACAGGACGTCTGTGATTTCCCCGCCATTAATGTTCTTTTTGGGTACCTAGGGTTCTCCCTAGACGTCAATTCAAAGTCTGTGTTTAAAATAAACATCAGCATACTGAATATATCCATGCTTTTCAAAGGGTAGACCATGAGTGAGAACACACAAAACCTGCCGGTGTTGATTGCCGGCGGCGGTATTGGCGGCTTGGCTGCAGCGTTGGCGCTGACGCGTCAGGGCTTTCACGTCAAGGTGTTGGAGCAGGCGCCGGAGATTGGTGAAATTGGCGCAGGCATTCAACTGGGCCCCAATGCGTTTCACGCATTTGACGCTTTGGGCGTGGGCGAGAAGGCCCGCAGCCGCGCGGTCTACACCGATTACATGGTGATGCACGATGCAATTGACGAGTACCAAGTGGGCAAGATTCCTACGGGCGAGGCATTCATCAAGCGCTTTGGCAACCCTTATGCGGTGATTCACCGTGTGGATGTGCACAAGTCGTTGCTCGAAGGGGCGCAAGAAACAGGCAAGGTCGAATTTGTCACATCCACCCGCGTGGCGCAGATTGAGCAAACCGACACCACCGTCACCGTGACCGACCAGCACGGCAACACCCACCAAGGCATCGCCTTGATTGGCGCGGATGGCGTGAAGTCGGTGGTGCGTGCCAAGTACGTGAACGATCCTGCGCGCATCACAGGCCATGTGGTGTACCGAGCCGTGGTCGAGAAAAAAGATTTTCCAGAAAACCTGCAATGGAACGCGGCCAGCATTTGGGTCGGCCCCAATTGCCACTTGGTGCATTACCCCTTGCGTGGCGGTGAGCAATACAACGTGGTGGTGACCTTCCACAGCCGCCAGCAAGAAGAGTGGGGCGTAACGGACGGCAGCAAAGAAGAAGTGCAAAGCTACTTTCAAGGCATTTGCCCCAAGGCACGTCAGCTCATCGATTTGCCCAAAACATGGAAACGCTGGGCCACCGCTGACCGCGAGCCGATTGGTCAGTGGTCGTTTGGTCGCGCCACCTTGTTGGGCGACGCCGCTCACCCCACCACGCAATACATGGCGCAAGGGGCTTGCATGGCCATTGAAGACGCAGTCACCTTGGGTGAAGCGCTGCGCGTGACGAACAACGATTTCGTCAAAGCGTTCGATTTGTACCAACGCGCCCGCGTGTCGCGCACTGCGCGCATCGTGTTGTCAGGCCGTGAGATGGGCCGTCTGTACCATGCCAAAGGTGTGGAGCGTTTGGTGCGCAACGACTTGTGGCGCGGCCGCAGCCCAGAGCGTTTTTACGATGCGATGGAATGGCTCTACGGTTGGAATGTCAGCAATTGCTTGTCAGCGGCAGGCCATTAAACAAAGGAGACCCCATGCAAGAACTCGGACGACTCGAAGACCTGCCCCAAGACTATGTGCAGGACCTGCGCAACCTGAACCTGGTGCCCCTGTGGCCCAGCCTGCGCGGCGTGCTGCCCCCCAAGGTGCCCACCCGCCAGACCCAGCCGACCTGCTGGGCTTACAAAGACATCAAGCCCCTGCTGCTCAAAGCGGGCGAACTGACCCCGATTGAAAAAGCCGAGCGCCGCGTGCTGGTGCTGGCCAACCCCGGTCATGGTCTCGACAAAATGCAGGCCTCGGCCGCCATGTATTTGGGCATGCAGCTGCTCATGCCCGGCGAGTGGGCCCCCAGCCACCGCCACACCCCCAACGCCGTGCGCATGGTGGTCGAGGGCGAAGGTGCGTGGACCACGGTGGACGGCGAAAAATGCCCCATGAGCCGCGGCGATTTGATCCTGACGCCCACGGGCCTCTGGCACGAGCATGGCCACGACGGCACCGAACCCGTCATCTGGCTGGATGTGCTCGATCTGCCGCTGGTCTATTACATGGAAGCCAGCTACCACATCAACGGCGACCGCCAGACCGTGCAGCCTGGCCGCAGCGACCAGCAATATGCCCGTGGCGGCGTGGTGCCCTCGCATGTGTTTGACCGCAGCAAGAAGGCTTACCCCATGCTGCGCTACGCCTGGAAAGACGCCAAGGCCGCGCTCGAATCGATAGCGGCAGACAACGCAGGTTTGGAGCAAGTGCAAGTCACTTACACCAACCCCGAAACCGGTGGCGATGCAGAAAACATTTTGGGCTTTTACGCCCTGATGTTGCGCCCCGGCCAGACGCTGCGCTTGCCTGCACGCTCGCCCGCGCAGGTGTTTCACGTCATCGAAGGCGCGGTGCAAGCGAATATCGTCGCCAGCACCTTCACGCTGGCCGAAGCCGACACCTGCTGCGCGCCGGGCTACGAGGCCGTGACGCTGACCAACCTGAATGCCGACAAAGCGGCCTTCGTGTTCATCGCCGACGAATCGCCCTTGCACCGCAAGCTGGGTGTGTACGAAAACCGCGGCTGATTTTTGAATCTGTTTTTGTAATCTGGAAACCCCATGACCTCTTACCTCTTCACGCCTCCCGCCGTTCAGTCCCTCGCCATCCGTGGCAAGACCGAGCGCTTCCCCATCAACCGCATCTTTTGCGTGGGCCGCAATTACCATGCGCACGCCGTTGAAATGGGTCGCCCCGTCGACAAAAGCGTGGAGCAAGCCTTCTATTTCACCAAGTCACCTCAGACGCTGGTAGAAAGCGGCGCGACCGTGGCCTACCCACCCCGCACCAGCAACTACCACTTCGAGATGGAACTGGTGCTGGCCATTGGCAAAGAAGGTTTTCGCGTGAGCGAAGACCAAGCCCATGAGTTGGTTTACGGCTATGCCGCAGGCCTGGACATGACCCGCCGCGATCTGCAATTGGTGGCACGCGACAAAGGTCGCCCTTGGGATACCGGCAAGGACATTGAAGAGGGTTCTGTGTGCACAGAAATCGTGCCCATGCCTGGCGTGGTGATTGAGCACGGTGCCATTGCTCTCGAGGTCAACGGTGCCACCAAACAGTCGTCCGATGTGGACAAGCTGATCTGGAACATCCGCGAAATCATCGCTGACCTGTCGACTTATTACCACCTGCAGCCAGGTGACCTGATCTACACCGGCACACCTGAAGGCGTGGGCGCCGTGTTGCCCGGCGACAAGATCACCGGCCGTGTGGAAGGCGTGGCTGAAGTTGCCTTGACCATCGGCGCTGCGGAGTGATACGACCATGAAGCTCTACAACTTTTTCCGCAGCGGTACCTCGCACCGTTTGCGCATCGCGCTCAACCTCAAAGGGGTGAGCACCGACTACATCGCCGTTGATTTGCGTGTGGAAGAGCATTTGAAAGAAGCCTTCAAATCGTTGAACCCGCAAGGCTTGGTGCCTGCCTTGGAGGTGAGCGATCAGCAAGTGCTGATTCAGTCACCCGCCATCATCGAATGGCTGGAAGAGAAGTACCCCACGCCCGCACTTTTGCCTGCAGGGGCGGACGAGCGCGCCCATGTGCGCGCTTTGGCCGCCATCGTCGGCTGCGACATTCACCCGATCAATAACCGTCGCATTTTGGAAACTCTGCGCAAGCAGTTCGGCGCCAACGAAGACGCCATCAACGCATGGTGCGCCACCTGGATCACCGACGGCTTCAATGCCATCGAAGCCTTGTTGGCCGCAGACACCCGACGCGGAGCCTTTTGCTTTGGCAACACGCCCACCTTGGCCGACGTGTACTTGATTCCCCAAATCGAGAGCTCGCGCCGCTTCAAGGTCGACCTGAGCCAATGGCCCTGCATCGCGGCTGTAGAGGCCGCGTGCATGCAACTGGAAGCCTTCCAAAAAGCTGCGCCTATGCAGCAACCCGACGCGGCTTGATCGCTGCAGCAGGCAAGGCTGACACGATTTTTCTACGTTTCTTCCCCTCCGACTTTCACCTAACTTTTGAAATAAAAAGCATATGAACTTCTTGAAAACTTCTTTCTCCGCTGCCTGCGTGGTCGGCGCCATGGCTTGGGCACTGCCCGCTGGGGCACAACAAGCGGCGAGCTTCCCGACCAAGCCGGTCAACATCGTCACCGCCTTTGCGGCGGGCAGTGGTCCCGATGCCGTGCTGCGTCAAGTGTCTGAAAAACTTTCCAAGTTGTGGAACCAACCGGTGACCATCACCAACAAACCCGGCGGTGGTGGTTTCATCGCCATTGACGCGACCCAACGCATGCCCGCCGACGGCTACACCTTGTTGCAACTCGACAGCGAACATTTGTCTGCGCTACCGCTGCTCTATAAGTCAAAAAACTTTGTCACGCTGAATGCGTTTGACCCTGTGGCCCCGCTGTTTCGCACCCCATTTTTGGTGGCCGTTGCCACCGATTCGAAATGGCAAAACATGAAGGACTTGATTGCAGCGGCCAAGTCTGAGCCCAACAAAGTGAGCTACGGTTCGTGGGGCATCGGCAGCCCAGGCCATTTGGGTGGCGAGCAGTTGGAGTTGCTCACAGGTTCAGAGATGACACATGTGGCGTACCGCGAGGTGTCGCAGTTGTTCACCTCGGTGGGCGCAGGCGATATTCAGTGGAGCTTTGCCAGCATTCCATCGAGCCAAGGCGTGTTCAAAGCCGGCAAGATTCGTTACCTCGCTGTGGCTGCAGCCAAGCGTTTGCCTCAAATGCCTGAGGTGCCCACTGTGACCGAAGCCACCGGTTTTGCCGGTTTCGATGTCAACTCTTTTGTGGTGCTCGTGTCGCCCAAAGGCTTACCCAGCGATGTGAAAGCCAAGATCAACACCGATGTGCTCAAAGTGTTGGCCGACCCCGAAGTCAAAGCCCGCTTCAACACTTTTGCGTTTGAGACCATCACGTGGTCACCGGACGACATTCGCAAGAATGCCGACGTGAAAAGCAAAATCTACGATCAGTTGGTCAAGCGCAAAAACATCAGCTTAGATTGATGCGAGATCCAGTGGTGGACGGGAATTTCTACTCTTTCATGCAGAAATAACCCCAGTCCAACAGCGCATCCCCACGCAAATCCTGTCAGTGCGAAGGCAGTGACAGGGTTGTAAAAATGGCTGGTGTTCCACATCGCGCTGAACACCACAATCACGCCGAAGTGCGTCAGAAACAGCACATAGGCACTGTTGGCCAAGCGATGCACCACGCGTTTCATGGGGGTCCAATGGACCATGCTCTTGGGCTTGATCGTGAGCCAAATGGCGATGACCAGCGCCAAATTCAAACGCGTGCGGTACTCCACCCACAAGGCTCCCACGCCCAGGCATGCCGTGACCCAAAATATCCACGCGTCAAAGGCCGAGCGCTTGGCCCACGCCGCCAAAACACCCAAGCCATACGCGCCAAAGAAATAGATGGCCCAGATGTCGAGCGCGCGCTCACGGTTGAACCACCCCATCGACGCCACGCACAGCAACGCCACGCCGAGTGACAGTGCGCGCGTGCCCAACCCCTGCAACCTGTTGCACAGCACCACCAAAACCACGAACAACTGAAAGTCGATGGCCACGTACCACACGCCGCTGGACAGGGCCTCCACCCCGAGCAGATCGTGAACCAAGAACGCATGGGCAAAAAATTGCGAAAAGGTGGGCGCACTCGGCAACCAATCGGCATGGATGTTGGCGCGAGACAGCGCAACGGCCAAGGCGATGAGGCTGAGCGCCAACATGTAAATTGGCGCCAAACGCAAAAAACGTTTGACGATGCTGATGACCGGGTGGGTCACGGTTTTGTTCATCACCGATTGCGCGGCCAAAAAGCCGCCCACCACCAAAAATACCTGCACGGCCAGCCGCGCGTTGTTGTACAGCCAGTCGATCAACTGTGGCCACTGAAGGTTCATCGTGTCCGACATGGGGCCGTAGGCTGAGAAGTGGTGCCACACGATCAACTGTGCAGCCACCACTTTGAACACATCCACCGTGAACGAACGTTGTAACAAACCGACCTTGTCTCGCGCGTGTTGACGGGCTGTTAATCGCGAGGGCGGAAGCTGATGATCAGCGGCGAGTGCACGCGCCCATCGGTGTCGCGTGGCAGCACTTCGGTTTTGTCGATGGCTTTGAGCACCGCGTTGTCCCATGCGGTATTGCCACTGGATTTGACCAGCTTGCGGGCCACGATGGTGCCATCAGGCGCGCAGCGCACTTCCACCTCTGCAGGCGTGTTGCTGGCGATGTCTTCGGTGAATGTGATGTTGGGTTTGATGCGTGCACGAATGCGACCGCCGTAACTGTCGGACGGACCTGAGGCGCGCAGCGCTGTGCCCGTGGCGTTTTCGCTGCCCGTGGCGCCAGCCATGCCCGCGATGCGACGCATATTCTCGGAGCGAATGGCATCGAGCTTTTTAGCGTCTTCAGCGGCTTGCTTGGCGTCTTTTTGCGCTTGCAGTTGCTTGGCTTCTTTGCGCTCTTTTTCTTTGCGTTCGTCGTCACGCTTGGCGTCGAGCTTGCGCTTTTCTTCTTCTGCCTTGAGCTTGTCTTTTTTCTCTTGGGCTTTTTTCAGCTCGGCTTTTTTGTCTTCTTCTTTTTTATGTTCGAGTTGCTTGCGCTTCTCTGCTTCTTTGGCCTCTTGCAGCTTTTTCTCGTCGTCGAGTTGTTTGCGGCGTTTGGCCAACGCAATTTCAGCCTCACGGTTGGGCTCGGGTGGCGGCGGTTTGACCACCACAGGCTTCTGAATGGGTTCAGGTTTGGGCTGAGGCTTGGGCTCTGGCGGAGGGGGCGGCGGTGGTTCAACAGCCGCCAACGGGGGCGCGGCAGCCATCGGCACAGCCGACCACAGCTCGGCTTCGACCGACAGGCTATCGTCTTGTTGCCATTGAATGCCCGCGGTCAGTGCCACCAGCAACAAGCCGTGCACAAACAAGGCAGCCGCCAACGAGCGACCCGTGCCTTCAGCGGGCGGCGGGGCAAATTCCAGATGTTGGGCTTGGACACTCATGGCAGCGACAACGGGCGTGTGGGCGTCACTCGGCGAGTTGGACCGACAAGCCCACGCGCTGCACGCCTGAGCGTTGCAGCGTGTCCATGGCTTTCACCACGGTTTCGTACTTGATGGTGCGATCGGCCGTGATCACCACAGGGCCTTGTGCCACTTCGCCTTGCAAGGCTTTCACATCGCGTGCCAAAGCATCGAGCGAACTGGGCATGGTTTTGCTCACGGTACCCGTGCTTTTGAGCGTGATTTTTTCGTCTTTGCTGATTTCGACGTGAATCACTTGGTCGGGCACCGATGAGGCTTTGCCCACGCTGGGCAAGTCAATCACGCTGGGCGAAATCAAAGGCGCGGTCACCATAAAGATGATCAGCAACACCAGCATCACGTCGATGAACGGCACCATGTTGATGTCGTTCATGGCGCGACGGCCACGGCCTGAGCGGGGAGCGATGGAAGCCATGTTGGGTCTGTCGCTCAGTTGGCGTTAGGCGATGCGCTGACGTTGCGCTGCAAGATGTTGCTGAACTCTTCAATGAAGGTTTCCAGCTTGATCGAGATGCGGTCAATGTCACGCGAGAAGCGGTTGTAGGCCAGCACCGCTGGAATGGCGGCAAACAAACCAATGGCGGTAGCCACCAAGGCTTCGGCAATGCCGGGCGCCACTTTGGCCAAGGTCACTTGTTGCATGCCAGCCAAGCCTGTGAAGGCATGCATGATGCCCCAGACGGTGCCGAACAACCCGACATAAGGTGACACCGAACCGACCGATGCCAGCAACGACAAGTTGGACTCAATGGCGTCCATTTCGCGTTGGTAGCTGGCACGCATGGCGCGACGTGCGCCGTCCATCAACGCGCTGCTGTCGTTGATGCGACGTTCACGCAGTTTTTGGTACTCGCGCATGCCGCTGGCGAAGATGCGTTCCATCGGGCCAGAGTGCTTCGCGTTTTGCGCGGCCGAAGCAAACAGCTCGTTCAAACTGGTGCCAGACCAGAACTCGCGCTCGAACTCATCGTTCAACGCTTTGACGTGTTTGATCGAAATGATTTTGCGGAAGATCGCGGTCCAACTGGTGATGGATACGCCCATCAGCATCAGCACCACCACTTGCACGACCCAACTGGCGTTGAGCAACAAATGGATGATGGAAAAGTCTTGTGTCATGTCAAACGTTCCAATACAGAGGGGGGGATTCTCGCAGGCTTTAGTGTGCTTTCGTCCACCCAGCCAATGCGAATGGTGCCTTCGCACAGCAGGGTCTCGCCGCGCCACGCCTGTTGGGCAATGACCAAGCTGGCGCGCCCACCTTCACTCAGACGCGCCGTGACGCGCAGCAGGTCGTCGAGTTGGGCGGGGCGGTGGTATTTGACGGTGGTTTCGCTCACCACAAACATGCCACCTGTTTCTTCGCGCAGGGCGTGTTGGCCAATGCCTAAGGCACGCAACCACTCGGTACGCGCGCGCTCAAAAAACTTCAGGTAATTGGCGTAGAACACGATGCCACCGGCATCGGTGTCTTCCCAATAAATGCGCACAGCGTGTTCAAACGGGGCGGGGTGGGTCATGCGGTTCAGCCTAAAAGGGTTTGCAAACGCGCCACGGCCGCTTGCAACTCGGGCAAGGAGCGCGCTGTGGAGAAGCGCACAAACTGCGCGGTGTCGGCATGGCCAAAATCTCGACCGGGGGCAATGGCAATGTTGGCTTGTTTCATGACCTCAAAAGCGAAGTCCCAGCTTCCTTGAATGCCCAGTTTGTCGCAGGCTGCGGTGCAGTCGGCCCAGGCGTAAAACGCCCCGTCAGGCATGACCGGCACGTTCAGGCCCAGCGCGTTGAGCGCGGGCACAAAGAAATCGCGGCGTGCTTTGAATTCGGCACGACGGCGCTCGTATTCGGCAATGCTGTCTGCCTCAAAGCAGGCCAATGCCGCATGCTGAGCCACCGTGCTGGCGCAGATGAACAGGTTTTGCGCCAAGCGCTCCACCACGGGCAGCAGCGCATCGGGCACCACCAACCAGCCCAAGCGCCAACCGGTCATGTTGAAGTATTTGGAGAAGCTGTTGATGCTGATGACTTGGTCGTCCAGCCCAAGCGCGGACTGGCCAAACTGCGCGTCGTAGCTCAGACCCAAATAAATCTCGTCGATCAAGGTGAAGCCACCCCGTTGCGACACCTCGTTGTGAATGGCGCGCAATGCATCGGGGTGAATCGAGGTGCCCGTGGGGTTGGACGGCGAGGCCAACAACACCCCTTGTGTTTGGTTATTCACCCAGTGCTCACGCACTTGCGCGGCACTGAGCTGAAAGCGCTCTGCTGCTGTGGTGGGGACCAACACGGCACGGCCTTCTGCGGCGCTCACAAAGTGGCGGTTGCAGGGGTAGCTGGGGTCGGGCATGAGCACTTCATCACCCGCTTCGACCAAGGCCAGACAAGCCAGCTGTAAAGCGGCAGAGGCACCCGCCGTCACCACAATGCGACGCGCGGGCACGTTCACGCCAAAGCGCGTGGCGTACCAAGCGCTGATGCGTTCGCGCAAGCCGCTCAATCCCAGCGCGGGGGTGTATTGGGTGAGGCCATCGTGGACGGCGCGGGCAGCGGCTTCTTGCACCAACGGTGGCGCGGTGAAGTCGGGTTCGCCAATGTTCAAAAAGATCATGGGCGCCTCGGTGTGCGCCACTTTGGCTGCGCGTTCGGCGGCGGCTTTGGCCACCTCCATCACGTAAAACGGCTCAATGCGCTGCGCGCGCTGGGCAATTTTCATGGTCAAGAACGCACGATGCCTTTGGCACGGTCGGCTTGCACTTCGTGCGGACGCAGTTGCGGGGCCAAGCCGTTCAATACCGCATTCACATACTTGTGGCCGTCGGTGCCGCCAAATGATTTGGCCAATTCAATGTATTCGTTCAGCACCACGCGCCAAGGCACGTCGATGCAATGCTTGAACTCATACGCGCCCATCCACATCACTGCGTGTTCGATGGGGGAGATTTCTTCGATCTTGCGGTCCAGCAAGGGTACGATCAAGGCGTCGAGCACTTCGCGTTGTTCCACGCAGCCGTACAGCAGCGCGTCGTAGTGCACCGAGTCGGATTTGTGGAAACCGCTCAAGTCGCGCGTGAACACATCGATTTCAGCGGCTTCGTTTTTGCCCACCAAAAATTGGTAGAGGCCTTGCAACGCAAATTCACGCGAGCGGCTGCGGCCTGATTTTGCGGCGCTCTTGGTGTCGGTTTTACGTGGTGCTTTGTCGGCGCTGGAAGGGGTGTGGTCGCTCATGCCAATTGCTCCAACAACAACGCCATTTCGACCGCCACGCGTGCCGCGTCGCGGCCTTTGTCGGTTTGACGTGCCACCGCTTGGGGCATGTCTTCGGTGGTGAGGATGGCGTTGGCAATCGGGATGTGATAGTCCATGCCCACACGCGTCACGCCTGCGCCCGACTCGTTGGCCACCAACTCAAAGTGGTAAGTCTCGCCGCGGATGATGCAGCCCAACGCGATGAGGGCGCTGAACGGCTCTGGGTCTTCAATTTGCGCGAGTGCAGCCAAGGCCAAGGGCACTTCAAGCGCGCCAGGCACATGCACATGGGTGATGCGGTCGTCGGCCACGCCCATGGCTTTGAGCTCGGCGATGCACGCAGCGGCGAGTGCGTTGGTGATGTCGTCGTTGAAACGCGCTTGGACAATGCCAATTTTCAAAGCGCTGCCGTCGAGCGTGGTGGTGGAGGCGAGGTTAGAGACAAACATATTTTTATTCTTTGCGAGTTTTATTCTGTGAAGGTTTTACTCTTTGGAGAGGTAGCCCGTGATTTCAAGTCCGTAGCCGGTCATGCTAGGCATGCGGCGTGGGTTGCCCATGAGGCGCATTTTGTGCACGCCGCAGTCGCGCAGAATTTGCGCGCCCACGCCATAAGTGCGCAAGTCCATGCGGCCACGCTCTGGGGCATGGGCTGAACGTGCCGTGCCTTCAAACTGCGCCAGCAGCTGCTCGCCGCTTTCGCCACAGTTCAGCAACACGACCACGCCGTGGCCTTCTTTGGCAATGCGCTGCATGGTGGCATCCAAGCCCCACGAGTGCATGATGCGGTTGGGCTCTAAGGCATCGAAGACAGACAGCGGTTCGTGCACACGCGCCAACACTTCGGCGTCAGGCTGCCATGTGCCTTTGATGAGCGCCAAATGCACGGCGCCGCTGGTCATGTCTTTGTAGGCGTTCGCCGTGAACTCACCGTGTGCGGTGGCCATAGGGCGCGAGCCCACTTTGTGAACCAGGGATTCGTTGCGGCTGCGGTATTCGATCAAATCGGCGATGGTGCCGATCTTTAGCCCGTGTTCGGCTGCGAAGATTTGCAAATCAGGCAAACGGGCCATGGTGCCGTCGTCTTTCATGATTTCGCAAATCACGGAAGAGGGCGAGCAACCGGCCATGGCGGCCAAGTCGCAACCGGCTTCGGTGTGGCCCGCGCGCATCAGCACGCCGCCATCCACCGCTTGCAGCGGGAACACATGGCCGGGTTGCACCAAGTCGGTGGGCTGGGTGGCTTTGGCCACGGCCACTTGGATGGTGCGTGCGCGGTCGGCCGCCGAAATGCCGGTGGTCACGCCTTCCGCCGCCTCGATCGACACGGTGAACGCCGTGCTGTAGACCGTGCCGTTGCGCGCCGCCATGGGGGGCAATTTCAAGTAATTGCAGCGTTCGCGGGTGAGCGTGAGGCAAATCAGCCCACGGCCAAAGCGGGCCATGAAGTTGATGGCTTCGGGTGTCACGTGGTCCGAGGCCAACACCAAATCGCCTTCGTTTTCGCGGTCTTCTTCATCGACCAAGATCACGATGCGGCCGGCCTTCATCTCGGCGACGATGTCTTCCACGGGAGAAATGCCGACGGGCGCCTTGTCCGTTGCTGTTTGGGGTGCACTCATGGGTGAGCTTTCAAAGAGGTGGGGGCGGCCAACGAGGCGTCGACGCGCAACATGCGTTCGACGTACCGTGCCACGGTGTCAATTTCGAGGTTCACGGTGCTGCCTGCTTGCAGCGCGCCGAGTGCGGTGTTGTCCACCGTGTGGGGAATGAGGTTGATGCTGACTTCCGAGCCGCGCAGGGCGTCGTGCCCTTGCGGACCGTGGTCGCCCAAGAAGTCGTCGACGCGGTTGACGGTCAAGCTGACGCCGTTGATGGTGATCGACCCTTTGTAGGCCAAGTATTTGGCCAAGTCAGGGGGGGCCATCACGCGCAATTCCCAGCTTTCGCCGATCTGTGCGAAATAGGTGACGGTGCCGATGCCATCGACATGGCCTGACACGATGTGCCCGCCCAAGCGATCGTGGGCGCGCAAGGCTTTTTCAAGGTTGACGCGACCCAATTCGGCCAAGCCACTGGTACGGGCCAGCGATTCGGCGGAGATGTCGATGGTGAATTGATGGGTGTCGAGGTCAAAGCTGGTGACGGTCATGCAAGCGCCGTTCAAAGCGATGCTGTCCCCCAAACCGACGTCGTCGAGATAACCAGCGGGCGCCTGCAGGGTGAGGCGCTTGCCGTGGTGTAAAGAGCTTCCCAGGTCGTGGACAGCGGTGATGCGCCCCACGCCGGTGATGATTCCGGTGAACATAGTCTGTATTTTCGCAGGTTTACGCGCGGCTTACCGCGCAGGTCGGGCCAATATCCGTAAATCAGGCCCGATTTGTGTCACTTCGTGAAAGTGAAGGGGTTTGGCATCGCTCAATTGGGTGAGCGGGCCGAGGTTGGTCATGCCACGCCCTTGGCCGATGAGTTGGGGGGCGAGGTAGACCAAAAATTCGTCTACCAAGTCCGCCCGCAGCAGCGAGCCGTTGAGTTTGTGACCCGCTTCGACGTGAACTTCGTTGATTTGCCTAGATCCCAAATCTTTCAACATGGCCGCGAGGTCGACTTTGCCTTGGGGGTTGGGCAGGCAAATCACCTGTGCGCCTTGGGCTTCGAGGGCCGCGCGTCGTTCTGGCAGGTCGATGGCGCAATAAATCCAAACGGCGCGCTTGGGGGCAAACAGCTTGGCGGTGAGCGGGGTTTCGAGTTTGCTGTCCATCACCACCAGTGTGGGCTGACGTGGGGTGGGCACGGCGCGCACATCGAGTTGCGGGTCGTCTTCGAGCACGGTGCCAATGCCGGTCAGGACGGCGCAGGCGCGGGCTCGCCACGCGTGACCATCTTGGCGGGCAGGTTCGGCGGTGATCCATTGGCTGACACCGTTTTCGAGCGCGGTTTGACCATCCAGTGAGGCGGCGATTTTGAGGCGCACCCAAGGGGTGCCTTGTGTCATGCGCTTGAAAAACCCGATGTTGAGCTCATGAGCTTCAGCTTCGAGCAAACCCACTTCCACCTCAACACCTGCCGCACGCAAACGTGCGATGCCTTGACCCGCCACTTGCGGATTGGGGTCGCCTGCGGCCACCACCACGCGTGCCAGCCCCGCTTGGATGAGGGCATCGCAGCAGGGGCCGGTGCGGCCTTGGTGGCTACAGGGCTCTAGCGTCACATAGGCCGTGGCGCCTGTGACGGTCTGGCCTTTGGCTTGCGCATCACGCAAGGCCATCACTTCGGCATGCGCTTCGCCAGCGCGCTGCGTGTGGCCGCTGCCCAGCACCACGCCTTGGGGGCTGACGATGACGCAGCCCACGCGAGGGTTAGGTGAGGTGAGGAAAAGTGCTTCACGGGCCAGGGCCAAGGCTTGGCGCATGAAGACGGTGTCTGGTGCAGAAAAAGGCATAGGCCAATTATCAATGGCCCATGACTTGGTGCTTTTGCTGTGCTTTATTTGCCCCAACAGAGGGCCGCCGTTTGGCTGGCGTTTTGCACGCCGCGAGCGCCAAGGTGGTTGAGCGTCAAGGTGCCACAGACGTCTGCGTTTTGAGGTCCGAGTGGCGCGGCACTGAGGGTGTAGGTTTGGGCGGTGCTGATCAGGCTGAGTTTGTAGCTGCCGCCGTCGAACTGCAAAACGCTCGCGGGCACTTCGGCAGGCGCGGGGTAGTTGCCGTTGGCACTGGCGGCGCGCTCTAGCCAATGGGCGGCTTGCAGCAATGCCGTTCGGGCTTGGGCCCGTTGGTTGCGTTGCATCAGGGCTTGGTAATTGGGCCACGCCAAACTGGTGAGGATGGCTGTGCAGGCGAGGGCGACGGTCAGTTCCAGCAGGGTGAAACCTTGCTGAGCGTCGTGTGGCATGGCGCTTTGATGGGCGCAATTCGCCCTGCTTTTGGCGCTGTGGGGGTGGCTCATCAGGTTCTTAGTCTTGCAAGATGCGCCAGCTGTGGCGTTGTCCGCGCGTGTCGCTCAGGCTGGCACGTGTCCACAGGGTTTGCAGTACGGTGCTGCTGCTGGGCAGTAGGCCATTGGCCAAGACGGTGATGCGGTAAATAAAGGGTGGCGGGCTGTTGGCGCTCGCCGCTGCGGGAATTTGGGCTGAGTCAGGCTGAATGTCGACCCAATACCACGCGGTTCCCGCACCGTAGGGCGTGTCGCTGGCGCTGACGGGCATGGCCGATGCGGTCATGCTTTTCCAAGTGGTGGGCAGCGAGAAAGGGTCTGCTTTGTCGGGTGACGGTGGCGTGACCGCGCAAATGCCCGCTCGACAGATGTCGTTGCCCAAGCGTTGGCGCAACAGGTCGCGCTCAGCCAAGGTGGTCGGAAAGAACGGGTGCGTTTGCGTGTTGTCGCCCGGGGTGTGACGCAGATCGGGCATGCTGGGGGCGCTTGCTGCGCTGGCGCTGCCCACGATGTCTTGCACCGCCAAGGGCAGCACGGCCTGCGCTTTGTGCTGGGTGCGCAGTTGATCGGCTTCGGTTTTCAGCAGTACCTCGTTGACCCACAAATGACGCCACGCCAGCAGCGTGCTGACACTGGCCAGTGCGAGCATGACCATCACCGTGGGCAGAGCCAAGCCCTTGTCGCAGGGGTGGCCTTGTCTCATGGCATGCGTCCATCGCGATTGCGCAAGGTGATGACACGGCGAAATACCCGTCGCAAGCGACCATCGGCGGTCACCGTTTCGCCCGAGCACCCTAAGCTGGTCGTGTTGCCGGTGCCTAGGTTGTTGACCGTGTTGATGCTCGCCAAGCGCAAGCAGACCTCGATGGCCAGCACTTGCGACATGGCGCTGACTTGGTCGGCTGTTTTCCACTGCAAAGTTTGGGTGTTCGGATCGCCTTGGGCGTAGCGCACTTGAAAGTCTTCTACGCCTTCGGCCAGGGCTTGGTAGGTGCTGCTGGTGGAGGTGAGGTCTTTGCAGGTCAGTTCTTTGTTGGTGTTGAGTTTGAAATCGTTTCGGATGGTGGGGGTCGTGTCGACTTTGTTGCCTTGGCAGTCGCGCTCGTTCACCAGGCGCCAATGGCCCAGTGCGACGCGTTCTTCGGCTTTGTTGCCGTTCACGCCTTGCAAATCGGGTTGGTCGGGGCTGTAGGCGGCAGAGAGTTTGGTCGCAGGCGAGGCCGTTCGGTCGAGGTAGGCTGCGCCCGCGATGTGTGCATGTTCGCGGACTTTGCGCAAGGCCATGCGGGCATTGGCGTGAACGGCATCGATGGCGGACATCGTGGCCCACGTTTGTCGGCTCACGCCGTAGGCTGCGGTGGCTGCTGCGATCACCATCAATCCCAAAGACAGGCCAATCAGCAACTCGGGCAGGGTGTAGCCGTAGGCGTTGGGTGGGCCGCGCATCTCACACCGCCGGACGAAAAAACAGGCGCCAACAACTTTTGTTGTCGGGGCAGGCGGGGGTTCCCGAAGCGCTGTCGGTGCGGTAGGTCATGCGGTCGTCGCGCCACGCGAGCACGATGCCCCACCAGCCGGGAGCATCGGTGAGGGTGAACACGGCGGCGTCGCCATCGGGCAGTTGACTTTGTAGGGTTTGTTGCAGTTGCCGCATGTCCCACTGGGCAAGTTCGGTGCGCAAGCAGGGTTGGGCGATGCAGTCAGGCGGCTTGCCTGTGCCTAGCGCGGAGGTGCCCCACGTCTTGGCGTAGTCGGCACTGTGAGGGGCGTTGAGCTGCATGCGCTCGGCCAAATCGTCGGCCAAGCCCATCGCGACGGCACGCAGGGTTTGCTGGCGTTGTAAGGCCAAGGCTTGCTGGTGCATCCACAACAAAGACAACACGCCTGAGGCGAGCAGCAACAGTGCCATCAAGGCTTCCAGCAAGGCAAAGCCGCGTTGCTGATTCGAACTTGTGCGTTGGCTGCTGCGAGGTGGACATGGAGAATTCAACTGCAACTCTCCCCCGTCACCCAACGAATCCGGCTGGCGCTGTTGAGGCACACGGTGTTAGCCGCAGTCAGCCCTGTTTGGCGCGATTTGATCACCCAGCGATCGCCCACGGTGCCTAAATCGCCGCGCAGGCTGATCTCGAGGGGATCAGATTTGGCGAACGTCACGCTGAGCGCCGTGTGCAACGGCGTGGTGAGCAGGGTCTGTTTGTCGGCTTTGGTGCTCAGCTGCCAACCGCAGCCCCAATCAGCGCCTGCCGAGGTGGCCCATGTGCAGTCGTTCAGTCGCGACAGCTCCAAGGTTTGGCCGAGTTGCAGGGCGCGCAAGCGTGCGTTTTGCAGGTCGTTGACCAATTGGTCGCGGGTGGCTTCGATGCGGGCACGTTCTTGAAATCGGAGCCAATTCGGGGCAGCGAAGGCCGCAAGTACGCCCATTAGCCCAAGGCAAACCAGCAACTCCACGAGCGTGAAGCCTTGCGGGTTAGATGCTCTGAAAACAGAAAAGCCCAGCGTTTGCATGTCGCAAATGCTAGGCCTCTGAGGTTGGGCGACGCTTTGTTACAACTCGAAAACTACGTGCGAACTTCGTCCACCAAACTCTTGAAGTCGTCGATGTCCTCGAAGCTGCGGTAGACGCTGGCAAAGCGGATGTAGGCCACTTTGTCGAGTTTTTTCAACTCGCGCATCACCAACTCGCCGATGCGGGTGGTGGGCAGCTCGCGCTGACCCGCGCTGAGCAGCTTTTCTTCGATATGCTCAATCGCGTTGTCCACCTGTTCGGTGCTGACGGGGCGTTTGCGCAAGGCCAAGCTCATGGAGTCGAGCAGCTTTTGGCGTTGGTACTCGATGCGTCGACCGTCTTTTTTGACAATGTTCGGAAAGCTCACATCGGGCCGCTCGTAGGTGGTGTAGCGCTTGTCACAAGCGCCACACTGCCGACGACGACGCACGGATGTTGCGTCTTCTGAGATGCGCGTCTCGACCACTTGGGTTTCCAAGTGGCCGCAGAAAGGACATTTCATAAATCAGCAGTCCGTGGCGTCGATCACTTGTAGACCGGGAAGCGGCTGGTCAAGGCATGCACCTTGGCACGCACTGCCGCAATGTTGGCTTCGTCGTGTGGGTTGTCCAACACGTCAGCGATCAAGTTGGCTGTGATGCGGGCTTCTTCGTCCTTGAAACCACGGGTGGTCATCGCGGGTGTGCCAATGCGCACACCGCTGGTGACGAATGGTTTTTCTGGGTCGTTGGGGATGGCGTTCTTGTTGATCGTCATGTGGGCCGCGCCCAATGCGGCTTAGGCTTCTTTGCCGGTGATCTTCTTCGAGCGCAGGTCCACCAACATCACGTGGCTTTGTGTGCCGCCGCTGACGATGCGCAGGCCGCGCGCTGTCAAAGTCTCAGCCACGATCTTGGCGTTTTTAACCACTTGGGCTTGGTACGCTTGGAATTCAGGCTGCATGGCTTCTTTGAACGCCACGGCCTTGGCTGCGATGACGTGCATCAACGGGCCGCCTTGCAGGCCAGGGAAGATGGCGCTGTTGATGGCTTTTTCGTGCTCTGCCTTCATCAAGATGATGCCGCCACGTGGGCCGCGCAAACTCTTGTGGGTGGTCGATGTCACGACGTCAGCGTGAGGCACGGGGTTGGGGTATTGGCCTGCGGCGATCAAGCCCGCGTAGTGGGCCATGTCCACCATGAAGATGGCGCCAACTTCCTTAGCGATCTTGGCAAAGCGTGCCCAGTCGATGTGCAAGCTGTAGGCCGATGCACCCGCCACGATCAGCTTGGGTTTGTGTTCGCGGGCTTTGGCTTCCATCGCTTCGTAGTCGATGGCTTCGTTGCTGTCCAAGCCGTAAGACACGACGTTGAACCATTTGCCAGACATGTTCAAGGCCATGCCGTGGGTCAAGTGACCACCTTCGGCCAAGCTCATGCCCATGATGGTGTCGCCAGGCTTCAAGAAAGCGAGGAACACAGCTTCGTTGGCCGATGCGCCGCAATGGGGTTGCACGTTGGCGGCGTCTGCACCGAAGATTTTTTTGATGCGGTCGATGGCGAGTTGCTCAGCCACGTCGACGAATTCACAGCCACCGTAGTAGCGCTTGCCAGGGTAGCCTTCGGCGTATTTGTTGGTCAGTTGCGAGCCTTGGGCTTGCATGACGGCGGGTGAGGCGTAGTTTTCGCTGGCGATCAGCTCAATGTGGTGCTCTTGGCGAGCGTTCTCGGCTTGGATGGCGGCCCAAACTTCGGGGTCGGTTTGTTCGATCAAGATGTTGCGGTTGTACATACTGGCAGTCCTAGAAAAAGGTGGAGTAATGGCTGCCCAGGCGAACGGCAAAACACCTCTTCATCAAAGAGGCTGCGCGCTTCCCAGTGGTCATACATCCACGTCAGCGGTCAAGGGCTAAGCCCCCTACGCCTATCGCCAGTTGCGCGCTATCAGAGTTTACCGTGGATCTTCTTCGTCTTTGGGCTCTTTGCCGAATGGCGTCAGACGCTGGGCTTTCTCCCACAAACTCTCCAAACGGGCCGTGGCCGCTTCGGCAGCGGTTGCTGGCGGTGGGGTGGTGGGCACTTTGACGCCCTTGGCGACTTGCAGCAAGCGCCCATGCTCGGCCACGACTTTGGCGGCGTAACCGCTGTCGTCTTTGGTATTGCCTGCGCCCACATAAAGCCGCAGGCCACCGTCCACGCTGCCCGCGCGGGTGATGCATTCTTTGAGCACGTTCACACCGACGCGAAGGTTGGCGACGGGATCAAAAGCGGCCATGGCGCCGCCAAAGCTTTGGTATTTCTCGGCGTGTACCTTGGTCATCACTTGCATCAGGCCTTGGGCGCCCACATTGCTTTGCGCGAAGGGGTTGAAGCTCGATTCGACGGCCATGACCGCCAAAATCAGCGTCGGGTCGATGTCATTGCGGGGCCCCAGGTCGTAGGCTTCGCTGACCAGAGCGCTCACGGGCTCGGGGGCCACGCGGTATTTGCGACTCAGCCAATAGGCCAAATTGGCTTGTTGCTTGGGTAAATCTCGGGGGTCGGTAGCGGTGGCACGGTCGACCGCATCGACGTCAGAGGCCAAGCCGGTGGCGTCGTACTGGCGTTCCTGCAACCAGCCAATCAGCTTGGTCTCGGTGATGGCGCGCAAATCGGGGCGCACCGTCATGGCCACCACAAAGAAGAACAAAGACAGGCCCACCACGGCCATGCCGTTGTGGGTGATGGCAAAAAAGCCTTGGGCCACGTCGGATGCAAACGTGCGCAATCCTCGCGTGAATGTGGCAACCAGGGTCATTAATGCAAATTTATAAAGTCAGGAGAATGAAAATTTTAAAGCCTAGGCGACAATCACTGCTAATTTACTGTGAGCTCTACTTGTGACTGATTCTTCTGCGAAACCCCTCGACCTAGCTGCCCTTGACGTTTTGACGGGCGGCGCCTTCACCGCTTCTAACTCGGGAGACCGCACGGCACGCCTGCGCGACTGGCTGGCTGGCCAACCCACGCTGGAGCAATTGCAAGCCGTTTTTAACGAAATGAGCAGCAAAGACAAGGGCGCGGCCAAAGTGTTGCGTGAAAAGCTCGATGAGCTGCGTCGCACCAAAGACCAAGATGCCCTGATTGTCGAGTGGGCCACCAAAGGCGAGGCCTTGCGCGATGCGGCCCGCATCAACTTGGCCGATGCCATGGGTTGGCAACGTGACGCCGCCAAAGCCGGTGCGCCTTTGTCGCGTGAACCCTTGGCCGGTTTGAAGACTTCTTTGGCCGAACGCGTCAAAGCCATTGAAGATTTGCAGCACCAAACCCAAGTGCAGCGTGAAGCCGCGGTGCTGTTGGCGCAGCGCATTGAAGTGCTCTCCACCAAGCCTTGGCAAGACGCCTTGGCCCTGCGCGATGGCCTGCAAGCCGATTTAGACCGTTGGAATGCCCAAGCCCAAGCCTTGGCCGCCGATGCCCAATGGCCCAGCGTGGATGCCAAATTCGCACCCGCTTTGCAAACCAGTGCGCAGCAAGTGCAAGCGGTATGGACCGCCTTTAGCGCCGCGTTGACCTTGACCGAAGCCGCCGCCGCAGACGCCGCTGCACCGTTGCCCGCCGTGCCTGCTTGGGCCGATCAAGTGCGTGTGGCCCGTGGCGAAGTGTTGCCCCAAAAAGCAGCGCCTGCGCCCAAAGCCCCTGCCGCTGGTGGTTTGGACGTGACCCGCAAGGTCAAGCCCACCGCAGACAAAGCCGTGGTGGACCAAAAGCGCATGGAGCTGGTGCTCCAAGCCGAAGCCTTGTTCAAACCTGCTGCTGCACCTAAGAAGCCGCGTGTGGTTGCGGATACGGCCATGGCCACGGCCGCACCGGCTGCTGAGACCGAGTCTGCTATCGCAGCAGAAGTGGTGGCACCTGTGGCCGAAATTGCACCTGAGGCTGTCGCAACCCCTGAAGTGGTAGCACCTGCTGATGTCGTACAAGAAGCTGCACCAGTCGCTGAAGTCGCTGCGGCACCTGCTGATGCCAAATCCGCCCAAGCTGCGCCAGCGGCTGAACCGCGTGTGCCCGCCATGGGCGGCCGCAAGTTGCAAGAAGCTTTGCGCAACCTGCGCGACCAATGGAAAAAGATCGACAAAGAAGCAGCGCCCAACCCCGCGTTGTGGAAGCGCTTTGACGCCGCTTGTAACCGTGCGCACGAAGTGGTCGATGTGTGGCTCAAGGAAGCCCGCGCACAAACTGCAGCGCACAAAGCCCAGCGCTTGGCCCTGATTGAAGAAGTCAAAGCGTGGTCGGCTGAGCACGCACAAGGCCCTGATTGGAAAGGCGTGGCGCGTCAATTGCACCAATTCGCACAACGCTGGCGCGACAGCGGCCATCTGAGCGAAAAGATGTTTGCCGAGTTGCAACCCACATGGAAAGCGGTCATTCACGCGGCCCATGAGCCTTTAGAAGCGGTGCAAAAAGCCAGTTTGGCCCGTCGCCATGCCTTGATTGCCGAAGCCCAAGAGTTGGGTGCTGCGCCCACCTTGCGCATTGATGCGGTCAAAGCCTTGCAACAGCGTTGGCAAGAAGAGGCCCACACCGTGGTGTTGGACCGTAAACAAGAACAAAAACTGTGGGATGCCTTCCGCCAGCCGATTGACGAGGCATTTGCCCGCAAAACATCGTCGCGTGAACAGACCCAAACTGCGTTGACACCGCATGACAAAGCCGTGATCGACGCGTCCAAGGCGCTGGAGTCGGCCATCGCCAAAGGCGACGGCGCGCAAATTCGCTCAGCCATGCAAGCGCTGGAGCAAATTGCGCGTGGCGAAATGCCTGCACCCGTGGTAGCTGCTGCGACTCCCGCCCCTGCCGCGGACGTAGCAAAGCCTGCTGAATCATCGGACGTGCTGCCTGCTGAAGCATCTGTGGTCCCAGAGGCCAGCGATGCATCAGCCGATACGTCCGCCGCTCCCGAGGTCGGCGCTGAGCCTTCCTCTGAAGCTCCGGAGCCAGCAACCGCTGTAACACCAGCCCCCGCGCCCAAAGCTGCACCACGTCCTGTGGTGGCGGTGCGTGGTGATGACCGCCCAGGTCAAAAACGCACCGAAGTGGCCCCTGTTGGACGCGGCCGTGATGGCAAGCCCGGTGGCGGCAAGTTTGGCGACCGTGCCGGTGACAAAGGTGCCGGTTTTGGCCGTGACCGTGACGGCGCAGCTCGTCCTTCGCGTGACGGTCGTGATGGGTTTGCCCCACGCGGTCCACGTTTGGGCGATGCGGCGTTCCGTGCACAGCGCTTTGCGTTGGAGTCTGCACAAGACGCGTTGCGTCGTTTGGCCGCCCAAGCACACGGTGAAGTGCTCACACAATTGATGCACGCTTGGGAAAAACGCGATGCCAGCCAGTTGCCTGCGGCACAAGCGATTGGCTCCAAGCTCACGCCCGCGCAGCGCACGCAATGGGCGCAGGCTTTGTCGAGTGAACCCAAAGCGGACACGGTCACGCCTTTGCTGCGTTTGGAAGTGGCGGCTGAATTGCCGACGCCTGCTGCGCAAATGGACGCACGTCGTGCCTTGCAATTGCAAATGTTGACCCGTCGCAACGATCCCTCGCCTCAAATGACATGGGCGGCTGATGCCGCACACGTTTTGGCAGGTGCTTATGACGAGGCCGCTGCGCGTCGTTTGCAATCGGCGTTGAAGGTATTGCTCAAGCGCTGAGCGTGAAGGGGACGGTCCGAGACCGTCCTTTGGAGGCTACTTTTCTAGGTCAAGCCTCAAATCCAAAAAAGCCGTGGGTCCCTTAAGAGGGGCTCAGCGGCAATCGACAAAGCCCCCGCGTGGGGCTTTTTTCGTGGCCACGCAACCAACTCAGAACTTCCAAGCGCGGGGGCTTGGCATCGGCATGCCAGTCGCTGAGCACCCAGCGCGTCAGGCCATCTCCCAAGTCGTGGACGGCGGGCTTGTGGGTGTGGCCATGTAAAAAAACCGAGGCTTGCGTTGCTTGCAGCCATGCGCGTGCGGCGGGGTGGTCGACATCGGCATAGTCGGTGTGCGTGGTCTTGCGGGCTTCGCTTTGCTCGCGCACATGGCGTGCAAAGGCTTGGCGTTCTGCCAGCGGTTGGGCTAAAAATTGTTGCTGCCACGTCGCTTGACGCACTTGAGCCCGGAAAGCGAGGTAGTCGCGATCGTCCAAACACAGGCTGTCACCATGGCTGAGCAAGATGCGCAGGGCGGGGTGCGTGTGATCGATGGCGTCGATGTTCAAGACTGTGGGATCACTCAAGCCTTGCATGCCCGTGGCTTTGAGCAGGGCTTCACCCACCAAAAAATCGCGGTTGCCGCACATGAAATACACAGGCATGCGTTGCGTTGTGCGCTTGAGCACGTCCATGCATTGCAGGGCAAAGGGGTCTTGGTTGTCATCGCCGATCCAGACCTCAAACAAATCGCCCAAGATGAAGAGGGCGTCTGCGGGGGTGTGCGCCATGTGCTGGGCCCAGGCCTCAAAGGTGGCGGGCTCGTTGGCGTCTAAATGCAGGTCTGAGATGAAGTCAATGCGCTGCCAGTGCTGGGGGGCTTGCACACAGGGTACAGGCAGATCCAGCAGAGGCAGTGAATTTGGCATGAATCGTGGGCCCTGAAGTCAGCGTTGAGCGGTGAGCAGTGTGACTTCAGGCCAGTGGGAGCGAAGCAGGGCGGCTTAAAGCGCAACAGCTTTTTCGATGACCACGTCTTCTTTTGGCACGTCGTCATGGAAGCCTTTACGGCCCGTTTTGACGGCTGCAATTTTGTCAACCACGTCGTTACCGCTGATGACTTTGCCGAACACTGCGTAACCCCAGCCTTGTTGGCTTGGCGCTTTGTGGTTCAAGAAGTCGTTGTCTGCCACGTTGATGAAGAACTGGGCGGTGGCTGAGTGAGGGTCAGACGTGCGCGCCATGGCGAGGGTGTAGTGGTTGTTTTTGAGGCCGTTGTTGGCTTCGTTCTCGATGGGCTCGTCACATGGCTTTTGGGTCATGCCGGGCTCAAAACCACCACCTTGCACCATGAAACCGGGAATAACGCGGTGAAAAATGGTTTTGTTGTAGTGACCTTTGTTCACATAGCTCAAGAAGTTCTCGGTGCATTTGGGGGCTTTTTCGGCATCGAGTTCGATGGTGATGACGCCGTGGTCCAAGATGTGCAGTTCGACTTGTGGGTTGCTCATGGTGTGTTTCCTGAAGATGAAAAAAGTGGCGTCTGTGCGTGTTTAAAGCAAGGTGGCCGATTGGATAACGATGGGCGTGCGTGGCACGTCAGAGGGGAAGGGGCCGCCAGAGCCTGTCGGCGTGGCTTTGATGCGGTTGATCACATCCATACCTGAGACCACCCGACCAAAGACGGTGTAGCCCCATTGCTGGGGGGTGGGGTCTAGAAAACCGTTGTCCACCACGTTGATGAAGAATTGCGCGGTGGCTGAATGTGGGGCGTTGGTGCGCGCCATGGCGAGGGTGCCCACGGTGTTACGTGGCCCCCCTTTGGCGAGGGCTTCACGGCCTTCGTGCATCACGGGCGCACGGCTGGGGCGCTCCATGTAGCGGGTGTCAAAGCCGCCGCCTTGGACCATGAAGTTGCCAATCACACGGTGAAAAATGGTGCCGTCGTAATGCTTGTCACGCACGTATTGCAAAAAGTTTTCTGCAGTTTTCGGGGCTTTGTCTGGGTAGACCTCGACCACAAACTCGCCCGCGTTGGTGATGAATTTCACTTGGGGTGCTTTGGTCGCGTCTTGTGCCATGGCCAAGGGCGTCGCTAAGCTGCAGACGGCCAAACTGAAAGCGCAGAGGGCGCGACGAGAGATGCTCGAAAGTGTCATGGTGTAGAGCCTTGGGTGAGTGCAAGTGCGGGTTGGAGAGCTTCAATTTTCTTGGCGGGTGCGCGGTGCGCAGGCTCAAGTCTTAGGGCACGTTCGTACGATTGACGTGCCATTTGCACCATCAAATCGCCCATGTTTTCATGGGCTGCGGCGTAGTTGGGGTTGGCGCGCAGGGCGGCTTCAATGGCGACTTTGGCGCGGGCGTAGTCACCTTGGGCCGCGTAGAGCACGCCTAAATTGTTGTGGGGCTCGGCCAACTCTGGGTAGTCTTGCGTGAGGCTGAGGTAGAGAGGCAATGCCACGGAGGCTTGCCCCATTTGCTCGACGAGGAAGGCTTGCCAAAACCGCATTTGTGGGTCGTTGGGGTTGGTTTTCAGCGCGTTGTCGACCAGCACCAGGGCTTGTGGGTACTTGGCTTGGCGGAGCAACTGACGCACGTTGTCGTGCGGATCGCTTTGCATTTGAGGAACGGAAGGCTGCCCTGGCTGCCAATCTTGGCTGGCATTAGTTTGGGCCATGGCCGAGTTGGCTGCGCACATGAGGCCCGCGCAGAGCACGAAGCCTAAAACCCAACGCTGCAAAAACAGCCGAGCGCGCGTGGTGTTGAAAGTGAAGGCAGGGTTTTTCATGTGCTTTGTATACTGTTGCTATTGTAAAACAGAGGGTCTAGATCGCACCTCTCTGTCACACCCCTCATGTCCGCCTCAAGCGCGGCCTTTCACGACTCACTCATGACGCTTCGCATTCACAACACGCTCACGCGCGCGCTGGAGAAATTTTCGCCGCTCGAACCTGGCCACGTCCGCATGTATGTGTGTGGCATGACCGTGTACGACCTGTGCCATTTGGGGCACGCCCGTTCGATGGTGGCATTCGATGTGGTTCAGCGTTGGCTCAAAGCCAGTGGCTACCGCGTGACCTATGTGCGCAACATCACGGACATTGATGACAAGATCATCAAACGCTCGCTGGAAAACGGCGAAACCGTGCGCGGCCTGACCGACCGCATGATTGACGCGCTGCACCAAGACGCTGATGCTTTGGGCATCGAACGCCCCACGCACGAACCCCGTGCGATGGATTACGTGCCGCAAATGCTCTCGATGATTGGCACCTTGCAAGACAAAGGCTTGGCCTACCAAGCCAGCAATGGCGATGTGAACTACGCCGTGCGCAAATTTCCAGGCTATGGCAAGTTGTCAGGCAAGTCGCTGGACGAGTTGCAGGCAGGCGAGCGTGTGGCCGTCGACGATGGCAAGCAAGACCCACTGGACTTTGTGTTGTGGAAATCAGCAAAGACCAGCGAGCCCGAAGAAGTGAAATGGGCCAGCCCCTTTGGCGCAGGCCGCCCCGGCTGGCACATCGAGTGCTCGGCCATGAGCTGCGAAATGCTGGGTCAAAGCTTTGACATTCACGGTGGTGGCGCTGATTTGCAGTTCCCCCATCACGAAAACGAAATTGCCCAAAGCGAAGGCGCCAATGGCAAGCCAATGGCCAGCGTGTGGATGCACAACGGCTTCATCAACGTGGACAACGAAAAAATGTCCAAGAGCTTGGGCAACTTCTTCACCATCCGTGATGTGCTCCAAGAGTTCGATGCGGAAACGGTGCGTTTCTTTGTGGTGCGCAGCCACTACCGCAGCCAGCTCAATTACAGCGATGTCCATTTGAATGACGCGCGTGGCGCATTGAAACGCCTCTACACAGCCCTTGGCACGGTCACGCCTGATGACGTGACGATTGACTGGGCCGAGCCGCACGCGGCGCGCTTTAAAGCGGCAATGGACGAGGACTTTGGCACGCCCGAAGCCGTGGCCGTGTTGTTTGAACTCGCGGGTGACGTCAATCGCACGGGTTCAACGCAAACGGCAGGTTTGCTCAAAACCTTGGGCGGCGTGTTGGGCTTGTTGCAAGACGACCCGAAAGCCTTTGCTCAAGCGGGGGCTGGCGTCGACGAAGACGCCATTCAAGCCCAAATTGCCGCCCGTGCAGCCGCCAAAGCGGCCAAGAACTTTGCAGAGGCTGACCGCATTCGTCAAGCGTTAGCTGCCGAAGGCATCGTGCTCAAAGACTCGCCCACAGGCACAACGTGGGAGCGTGGCTGAACATGCCCGTGACCGAAAAAATCACCATCGCCACGCCTGAATATTGGGCAGAGGCTTGCAAGCACTTGGTCAAAAAAGACCGTGTGATGAAGCGCCTCATTCCTCAGTTTGGCGAGGCTTCGCTGCAGTCACGCGGCGATGCGTTCGTCACCTTGGCGCGCAGCATCGTGGGTCAGCAAATCTCGGTCAAGGCGGCTCAAACCGTGTGGGACCGCTTTGCCTTGTTGCCTCGCAAGATCACTCCGACCAACGTGCTGAAGCTCAAAGTGGACGATATGCGGGCGGCAGGTTTGTCTGCGCGCAAGGTGGAGTATTTGGTTGATTTGGCGCTGCACTTTGACAATGGCGCCTTGCACGTTAAAAAATGGTCCGAAATGGACGATGAGGCCATCATTGATGAACTGGTGGCCATTCGCGGCATCGGCCGCTGGACGGCTGAGATGTTTTTGATCTTCCACCTCATGCGGCCCAATGTGTTGCCGCTGGATGATGTGGGTTTGATCAATGGCATCAGCCACAACTATTTTTCGGGCGAATCTGTCAGTCGCAACGAAGCACGCGAGGTCGCCGCTGCGTGGGCCCCGTACCGCAGCGTGGCGACTTGGTATATTTGGCGCTCGCTAGATCCGCTGCCGGTTGAATATTGAGCAGCTAAGGAGTATTGAATTTGGCTAAGAAAACTTTCCTCGACTTTGAACAACCGATTGCCGAACTTGAAGGCAAGATCGACGAGTTGCGCTATGTGCAAAGTGAGTCGGCGGTCGACATCTCGCAGGAGATCGAGCAGCTCAGCAAGAAAAGCTTGCAGCTGACCAAGGACATTTACAGCGACCTCACGCCTTGGCAGATCACCAAGATCGCGCGCCACGCAGAGCGTCCCTACACGCTGGACTACATCAACGACATCTTCACGGACTTTGTGGAGTTGCATGGCGACCGTCACTTTGCCGATGACTTGAGCATCGTCGGTGGCTTGGCCCGCTTCAATGGCAATGCCTGCATGGTGTTGGGCCATCAAAAAGGGCGCGATACCAAAGAGCGCGCAGCGCGTAACTTTGGCATGAGCCGCCCCGAGGGCTACCGCAAGGCCTTGCGTTTGATGAAAACGGCTGAGAAGTTCAAGCTGCCCGTGTTCACCTTCGTGGACACCCCTGGCGCCTACCCCGGCATTGACGCCGAAGAGCGCAGCCAGTCCGAGGCGATTGGCCGCAACATTTTTGAAATGGCCCAACTCGAAGTGCCGATCATCACCACCATCATTGGTGAAGGTGGCTCGGGCGGTGCGTTGGCCATCAGCGTGGCCGACCAAGTGTTGATGCTGCAGTACTCGGTGTACTCGGTCATCAGCCCCGAAGGCTGTGCGTCGATTTTGTGGAAAACGTCAGACCGCGCCGAAGATGCGGCTGAGGCTTTGGGCATCACCGCCCATCGTCTGAAAGCGTTGGGCTTGATCGACAAAATCGTCAACGAACCCGTGGGCGGCGCACACCGCGATCCCAAGCAAATGGCTGCACAACTCAAGCGTGGCTTGAATGACGCTTGGCGCCAAGTGACCGACATGAAGGTCAAAGAGTTGCTCGACAAGCGTTACGAGCGTTTGCAAAGCTATGGCCGGTTCACCGACACCAAAGCTGACGCCCGCTGATTTCCCTTCGCTGGACGCGCTCCAGCATTTAGGCCCCTTTGCCGTTGCGCTCAGCGGTGGGGCCGATTCCACCGCCATGTTGCTCGCCTGTGCCACCCGATGGCCGGGTCGGGTGCGCGCCATTCATGTGCACCATGGGTTACAGGCGGCAGCGGAAGGGTTTGTTCAACATTGTGAAGCGCTCTGCCAGCGCTTGAATGTGCCGTTGGTGGTGGTGCGTGTGAATGCCGCTCATGCCGCAGGAGAAAGCCCCGAGAACGCGGCGCGCCAAGCTCGCTACGCCGCATTGACCGAAGCGTTGCAGCAGAACTGGGGGGGACACATCAAAGACATCGTGCTGGCGCAACACGCGGATGACCAAGTTGAAACCTTGTTGTTGGCCTTGTCACGCGGAGCTGGCTTGCCGGGGTTAGCCAGCATGCCCGCGCTTGCTGAGCGTGGCGGTGTGACTTACCACCGTCCTTGGTTGCACGTGCCTGGCCAAGTTTTGCGCCTGTCGTTGACCCAAGCGGGGCAAACTTGGGTGGAGGACCCCACCAACGCCGACACCCGTTTCACCCGTAACCGCATCCGCGCGCAGGTGCTGCCTGTGCTGGAACAAGTCTTTCCCTCATTCCGTCAGACTTTTGCGCGCAGTGCCCGTCATGCGGCGCAGGCGCAAGTCCTGTTGACGGAGCTGGCCGAGCAAGATTTACAAGCTGTGGGGCATCCGCCTTCAATTCGCGCGCTGCAGGCACTCAGCGAAGCCCGACAGTCGAATGTGTTGCGTCATTGGCTGACGTGGGAAGGCACCCAAGCCAGTGCGGCACAAATGCAAGCGCTGCTGCAGCAAGTCCATGCATGCACCACGCGTGGCCATCAGATTGACATCAAGGTGGGGCGTGGCTTTGTTCGCCGCGATGGTGCGGTGCTGCGTTGCTACAATCTTTAGCTTTTGCCTGACATAACAACCCTTTTTCCACGCAATATGGCATTGATCGTTCACAAATACGGCGGCACTTCGATGGGCTCAACAGAGCGCATTCGCAACGTCGCCAAGCGCGTGGCCAAATGGGCCCGTGCTGGTCACCAAATGGTGGTCGTCCCCTCCGCAATGAGCGGTGAAACCAATCGCTTGTTGGCCTTGGCCAAAGAGCTGGCACCGTCTAAAGCCGATACCGCTTACAACCGCGAACTCGACATGCTGGCCTCTACGGGCGAGCAAGCGTCGTCTGCGTTGTTGGCCATTGCACTGCAAGCCGAAGGCCAGCCTTCGGTCAGCTACGCTGGCTGGCAAGTGCCCATTCGCACCAACAACGCTTACACCAAAGCCCGCATTGAGTCGATTGACGATGCACGCGTGCGCGCCGATTTGGATGCGGGTCGTGTGGTCATCATCACGGGCTTCCAAGGCAAAGACGATGAAGACAACATCACGACCTTGGGGCGTGGTGGTTCAGACACCTCGGCCGTGGCTGTTGCTGCAGCCTTGAAAGCCAATGAGTGTTTGATTTACACCGACGTGGATGGCGTGTACACGACCGACCCGCGTGTGGTGCCGGAAGCGCGCCGTTTGCAAACCGTCAGTTTCGAAGAGATGATGGAAATGGCCTCTTTGGGCAGCAAAGTGTTGCAAATTCGTTCGGTTGAATTTGCCGGTAAATACAAGGTGCCGCTGCGCGTGTTGTCCAGCTTCACCGCGTGGGACATTGACATCAACGAAGAAGCCAAATCAGGCACGTTGATCACCTTTGAGGAAGACGAAAAAA